>ENA-ORSL01000040-ORSL01000040.1-human-gut-metagenome-genome-assembly--contig:-NODE-40-length-139824-cov-16.629253_pt1 | contig 139824 bp, 126 predicted proteins | sample MGYA00242190_ERZ509157 | MGnify/ENA primary metagenome ERZ509157 (study PRJEB26280, sample SAMEA2338664) | human gut metagenome | biome: human gut; feature: human-associated habitat; material... | reverse complement strand
TAAAGCGGTACGCGAGCTGGGTTCAGAACGTCGTGAGACAGTTCGGTCCCTATCCGGCGTGGGCGTAGGATATTTGAGAGGAGCTGTCCTTAGTACGAGAGGACCGGGATGGACAGACCGCTGGTGTACCTGTTGAGCTGCCAAGCTCAGAGCAGGGTAGCCAAGTCTGGCAGGGATAAACGCTGAAGGCATCTAAGCGTGAAGCCCCCCTCAAGATAAGATATCCCATCGTAAGAGTAAGACCCCTTGAAGACGACGAGGTTGATAGGCTTCGGGTGGAAGTGCAGCAATGCATGGAGCTGAGAAGTACTAATAGGTCGAGGGCTTGACCAGAGAATGGAGAAATGATTGGAAAGAAACTTTTTGTATGATGTTTTGAAGGTACATGAACCATGCATGAGCTATGGATATCAAATGTGAATGCTTGCATTTGTGCATCTGATAGGCAGAGCGAGTATACGGCGAAGCCGGAACACCGAAATGGAGCGAAGCAGAATTGAGGTGGCATGGTGAATGATATAAACTTCTCATATAATCCTCGATAGCTCAATGGTAGAGCATTCGGCTGTTAACCGAAGGGTTGTAGGTTCGAGCCCTACTCGGGGAGTTTTTGTTTATGCCGATATGGCTCAATTGGCAGAGCAGCTGATTTGTAATCAGCAGGTTAACGGTTCGAGTCCGTTTATCGGCTTTTTTCTTTTATATAAATATATAAAAGAATATGGATGGATTCCCGAGTGGCCAAAGGGGACAGACTGTAAATCTGCTGCATCTTGCTTCGGTGGTTCGAATCCACCTCCATCCAGTGTTATATGAAAACAGGAAAATATTTTGAAAATGTTTTTAGTAAAACCTCGATATAATCGGGGTTTTTGCTATTTAAACAATTCTTGAATTTGTTGTTGACCTATGATATATTAATCATAACCGAACGGTCGTTTAATATTAAAAGAAAGAGGGGAATTCATATGATCAAAAAAAATATCAAAAAACGAACAGGAATTAAGGCACTTGGTCTGGCCTTATTATTGATGATGGGACTGATACCGACAGGGGTATCTGCAGCAGAGAGTAAAGATGATATAGAACTAATAGGAGGAATGGGGGTATTCAGTGAAACTAAATTAGTGCAGATACCGAATACATCAAGAAAAATGCTGGTGATGTCGCTTGATAACCCTGACAACGAAGTAGGCAATAATGGGATTTACTACAGCTTCGAGTCTTCTTATGGTACATTTTCTGTTCCGAGCCTATTGAAAGATGATACGACCTGTGATATGCAGGCGTATGTATATACGGACAGTCATGAATCGAATAATAACAACATAATTATTACCTGGACAGATGCAGATAAAGAAATTACGAAAGCCAATACCGTAGAGGAAGAGGAAGAGAAGAAGGCGGAGACGGCAGGTTCTATGCGAATATCCATTGCAGTTATGAACTCGCAAACCTTGACACCTTCGTTTGAACCCTATACATTTACAACCGGTGATTCGGATGATGTCTGTCATTATAATTCCCGTGTGACGAAGGTTGGAAACAAGGTACTGATTACGTGGATTGTCTGTGAAGATGTTAAGAACGATACCGGCGCATATTCGATAGAAGGTCTGTATTATGATCCGGAAGCAAACAGCTTTTCTACCAACGATAATGCAACGGATGAAAACGGAAAGCTGATTCCTATGGTTTTTGCGGAAGATTGCAATTATATTTCTGCATATTCTGTTGCCGAAGTGGACAATGCGATCACGGTTCTTTTTGAAGAGGCGACGGACGGCACGCAGGTCTCTGACGTGCTTTATAATATAATTTACAAGGAAGGCTATTGGCTTGATCCGGAACCGGTGAAAACAAAAGAGTTGAATTTAGCTACATTTGGTAGAGGAACAGTTCATAATATTGTACCAGCGGATACAGATTCCTCTATTGTTGAAACAGATTTGTCGGAATTAGACTATTACCATGATGGCAATATATTCAGAATCAGCGGAAGTCCCGATAGCTCGACAGGTTTAAAAACAGATACGATCGCAGATGTATCCGGAACGGGAGATACAAGATACTCTGTTATCTCTAAACAAGGCTCGATCGCTTACATTTCGGCGCGAGAATATACTTCCCTGAAAACAGATAAAACGGAAGTCACGATTGGTGGCAAAAAATATACAAAAACAGCTGATGGAAAATGGATTGACGAGCAGAATAAGGAGTGTGATCTCTGCCAGGAAGATATTCGGTTGTATTATTATAACAGTGAGGCTGACAAGTTCATGTTACTTCCACTTAAACTGCTCGGAAGTAATGAGAATGCTTTCGCAACGGCACCGGGAATGATTCTTGACGATTCCGACCGTCTGGATGTTTTATGGAACAGAGGTGATATAGAGGGTGGAAGCTTCGAGCTAGTCTATACCGTATATGAACAGCCGGAATTACTGAAGGCGGACTATCAGGCGGTGAAAGAAGCGATTCGTAAAGCAGATGCGTTAGATCAGGATGATTACGTTGATTTCTCAGCGGTGACAGAAGCAATTGAAGCAGTTGAATATAACAAGGATTACACAGAACAGGCAACGGTAGACGGATATGCAGAGGCTATCGAGAATGCAGTGAAAGCTCTGGTATTGCGTAGTGCAGATTATACAGCGGTCGATGCTGCAATTGCCAAGGCAAGGGCGCTGAATGGAAATCTGTATAAAAACTTTTCTGATGTTACAGCAGCAGTAAAAGCCGTTGATCGAAACAAAAACTTTAAAGAGCAGGCGGAAGTGGATGCAATGGCACAGGCAATTGAGGATGCTATTGCCGCATTGAAATACAAGGATGCGGATTACAGCAAGGTTGATGCAGCGATAGCGAAGGCAAAGGCATTGAATAAGAATGATTACAAGGATTTCACGGCGGTGGAGAAGGCGATGAAAGCGGTTATCCGGGGAAAGAATATTACAGAGCAGGCAGAGGTGGATGCAATGGCACAGGCAATTGAGGATGCAATCCATGCGCTGAAGAAAAAGCCTGCAGATCCGAAACCGACGACAAGCGAGGCAGAGGAAAGTACAGAAACAACAGAAACGAGTGCAACAGAGACAACGAGTATGGCAGAGACAACAAGTACGACAGAGACAGCAAGCACGACAGAAAAACAGGGTCAAGCAGACGGAAAAGTCCCGCAGACCGGTGATAACAGTAACCTTATGCTGTGGATCACATTGCTCTTTATCAGTGGTGGTATGCTGACCGGTATGACTGTATTTAAGAAGGAAAGATAAGAAAGAGGCACATACATGAAGATGACAGAACAGCAACACAACGAGCGGAAAAAAGAGATCATGGAGAAATGCTTTGAATGTTATGCGGAAAACGGCCTGACCGGTACAGGGATTAAGGCATTAGCAGAAGCCTGTGGATGCACAAAAGCAAACCTATACTCTTATTTCAGAAATCTTGATGAGCTGATTACTGAGTCGACTGCCTACTGCATGACCAAGGTTGAGGATGAATTCATGCAGAAAGCACCAACAGATCCTAAGGATGTTATGCGGTTTATTGAGGAAGTACCTTATTGGACGGCGAGAGAACACGGAAAAAAATACCGGCTGATGTATCAGATTTACACCCACCCGAAATATATTGAATATGGCAAGAAGTTTTTTGAGGAGGTAAATGAGCGATATACCGAGTATGCAAAGCAGCTGGAGCCAAAGATCGGAATTCCGTATACAACGATAACGCCGCTGATTTTTATATTTGTTCGCGCAAGTGTACATTATGCTATGTTTGGGGACGAATATTATTTGAAATCTCAAATGGAGGTCTTAAAACAGGGAGTGGTATTGTTTGCGGATAAATACCACTCTCGCCCATGAGAAAATCGGGAAAAATCTCCTTCTGTAAAAATCGAGGAAAATTCTGTAAAAAGAAATTGTAAAACGGAAACGGATGTGATATAATAACTGCTGCTGGCCCAGATAGCTCAGTTGGTAGAGCAGAGGACTGAAAATCCTCGTGTCACTGGTTCGATTCCGGTTCTGGGCATGAAATCAAGGAACTCAATCTTTTCATAAGGTTGGGTTCTTTTTTGTTATGGAATTATAGCATAGATAATATAACACCAAGTCACATTTAATAGTTGAAAATAGAATTTTCTAGATTTCTATAATGTTTGATGGTAAAATATAAGGTATAATGCAAATATCAAATGAGGAGAAGGAGAATTTGTTATGGAAGATGAGAAGGGGAAGATTTGTCCTAATTGTGGCGAGGTGTTGCCGGGTGATTCTTTGTTTTGCGTGAAATGTGGGACAAAAATTGAAGAAAATCAGCAAGTAAAAACGAGGAATTCAAAGAAAAAAATAGGAATAATAATCGGAATAGTATTATTATTTGTTATTGCTGGCTTTGTTGTCCATGCAATAAGGACATCTAATTTGAAGAAAGAGTTAATGCGTGATTGGGAAAATGTGAAAGGAGAAAATGGTTCTTATATTTTGTGTATTTTAGATTTTTCAGAAGATGAAATTGAATACAGGGTTGAAACAGGATATTTTTGGCTGGATACGACAATAGGTACATTAGAGTATAAGGTTATTGGCGGCAATACGATAAAAGTAAAACAGTATGAAAAATGGAAAAAAATTACAGTCAGATTTAATGAAGATAAAACTATGATGACTTTAACACCGGCATTAACAAATGTTGATGATAAAGAAGAGTGGTTCAATTTTGATTGATTAGGGAGAGAAGGGAGAAATAATTTAAAAATAATATTATTGAGGAGAAAAGATATGGATGAAAAAAATATTCAGGAATTAATGTTAATCTATGGAATGAAGTCAACAGAGGAATTAGTAGCAATTAGTGGAAATGCAGAATCTCCGATAGAAAAAGGAATCGCAACAAAAATAATAAATGAGAGAAAGCGGCAGGAATATATTGATTCGACGATAGGTAAGATGGCCCAAGAGGTACATAGTATAAAAGGAATACAGTCTTTCTTTTGTTTAATAGCTGTTCTTGGAATGATTTCTACATTTATTTTAATAATAATGAGTATTAGTATACGTTAAAGATTGGCTACAGAATTTTAAAAATAAATGTGAGTAATATCATAATGGAAGATAACGAATGAAGCGGATATTTAATCAGACATTAAGTGAATATTGTGGAAAAGATTATTATCCATGGCATATGCCGGGGCATAAACGTCAGGCATCATTAGCAGAGGCCATTCCAACGCTTGGAATGGGGAATCAGCTGGATGTGACGGAGGTGCCGGGGCTGGATAATCTGAACGCACCGGAAGCTTCGATTGCGGAGTCTGAGCGGGAGTTGACGCAGGTATATGGAAGCGTGAAGTCATATTATCTGGTAAATGGCAGTACCTGTGGAATCTTAACTGCGATTTCTGCGTGCTGCAGGCAGGGTGACACTCTGATCATGGCCAGAAACTGTCATAAGTCAGTGTATCATGCAGTGCTGTTACTTGGTCTGAAACCGGTATATATCTATCCGGAGACAATGGAGGAATACGGAATCTGTGGAAGCATTTTACCGGAGCAGGTTGAGATGGCGTTCCGGGAGCATCCGGAGGCGAAGGCAATGGTTCTGACTTCACCGACCTATGAAGGGGTTGTGTCTGATATACGGACGATCAGTGATACGGTACACAGAGCAGGTGCCAAATTGATCGTGGATGAAGCTCATGGAGCACATATGGAGTTTGGAGACATGTTCCCGGAAACGGCAATCCGGTGCGGCGCAGATCTGGTGATCGAGAGCCTGCATAAGACTCTGCCATGCTATACGCAGTGTGCCATTCTTCATATAGGAAAGGGTACTGATCAGATAGTTTCTAAAGGGACCGGAGCTGACCGGCAGCAGGAACTTCAGGAACGGGTTGAACAGTATATGAGTATGTATCAGACCAGCTCGCCATCGTATTTATTCGTAGCGAATATGGAGGATGTGATCGCAGCAATGGATAGCTGGCGTGACAACCGGATGAAAGAGTATGGAAAGAGATTGAAGAAATATCGCAAGAAATGGGAGGCATATGAGGCAATCCATTTGCTGACGGAGGAAGAAGTCCGGACACGGGGGGGATATGATTATGACTGTTCCAAGCTGGTATTCTGTATGAAAGGCGGATGGAGTGGTGAAGCATTTCTGAACTATATGGAAGAGAAGTACGGACTGGTATTTGAGATGGCTTCGTTACATTATGCACTGGCAATGACCAGTGTAGCAGACACGGAAGAAGCCTTTGAACGGCTGGATCGGGCACTGGCAGCGACCGAGCAGCTTCTGAGGGAAAGAAAAGATCAAGAAGCAGGTGATGAGTTCGAAGTACATCCGGAGGGAAATGGTTCTGCAAGGAGAAGTTCAACATATACGTATTCTCCATGCAAGGAAGATGCAAGGGAGGTACTGACTCCGGCACAGGCATGGAACCGGGAAACGGAGACCGTTACACCGGAGGAAGCGGCCGGAAGAATTGCCGGAGATTATGTGACGGTGTATCCGCCGGGGATTCCGCAGCTGGTGCCGGGAGAACTGATCGGAGCGGGAGAGGTGACATATCTGGGAACCTGTAGGAAAGCCGGTCTGACAATATATGGAATTGCAGAAGGAAGAATCAAGGTACTGAAAGAAATTCTGAAAGAAAATCCGGAGGAAGATGAAAAGAACAGCAATTTGTAAAGAGATTGAAATAAATATAGGTGGTTTTTTGGAAAAGCTTATGATACACTATAAAAATGACGTATGAATGATAATTCAAAGGAGGAATGAATATGTCTAATAGTGACGTTGAATCATTAGTAGAAGGGCTGGTTGCATCCGGAGCACTGATAATGGTAATTGCAATCATAGGTATTATGCTTTTACTGTCTATTGCCGTCTATGTGCTGCAGGCAGTCGCACTTTATAAGATGGCAAATAAGTTAGGCCATCAGTATCCATGGATGGCATGGATTCCATATGCAAATACTTATCTGTTGTTTACACTTCCGGATAAGAAGCTGAAGGTATTGGCATTTAATAAGGAAGTCGATCGTTCGACCGGATTCTGGATCTGGCTTGCCATTACGCTTGGCGGTGGTGTGATTCAGGGAATATTCTCTGTGTTTACGGTGGTTCCGGTTATCGGACCGATCATTGTATCGCTGGTACCGATCGCGATTATGGTGGCAAGAATCTTTATTACCTACTCTGCATACAAGGATCTGTATGAGATGTTTGTAGATGAATCACAGGCTACACCATTTGCAATCGTCAGCATTATTGTTCCGATCACATCTGTTGTATTTCTGTTGATTGCATCAAGCAAGAACCCAAAGCCGGTAGTACAGGTAGAGGAAAATAACGGAAATTATACCTATTACTAAAATATTTTAGAAAATATAGGACAAATGCGTGGGCAAATGACGGAACTATAGGTCAGACCATTGACAAATCATGTGAAAATAGTGTAAAATTCGCTAAGATGTAAGTAAAGATTTTAGAATGAGGAATCGAGGTAAGTAACATGAAAAAGTTAATTTCAAAGATTGCTGCAGTAGGACTTGTAGCAGCTATGGCGATGTCACTGGCAGGTTGTGGTGCCGGAGCCGGAAGCGGAGCCGGTGTGGTTAAGACCATTGATATTTCGCTGACCGATGAGCAGTACGCATTTGGAGTGGATAAGAACAATGCAGACCTGCTAGAGCAGACCAATAAGTATATCGAGCAGATTAAGAGTGACGGGACACTGGATTCTATCTGCGAGCATTACTTCGGCGATGGTGAGCCGGTTGGTGTTACCTCCGCAAAGGAAGATGATTCTAAGGATCAGCTGGTAGTAGCTACCAACGCTGAGTTCTCGCCGTTTGAGTATAAGGAAGGTGATACCTTCTACGGTATTGATATGGAGCTCGCACAGGGACTTGCAGAGTATCTGAACAAGGAACTGGTTATCCTGGATGTGGATTTTGAGGCTGTTTGTACTTATGTAGATACCGGAAAGGCTGATATGGCAATCGCCGGCCTGACCATTAATGAGACCAGAAAAGAGAGTGTAAACTTTACTGACTCTTACTATACAGCTTCTCAGGTATTGATCGTACCAAGCAGTGATACAGCATTTGATTCCTGCGAGACAGCCGATGATGTACTGGCAGTTCTGGCAGATCAGGATGCAGGCCGTATCGGCGGACAGAGCGGAACAACCGCTGAGTTCTATGTAAAGGGCGATTCTGATTGGGGATTCGATGGAATTTCCAATATGAGCTGGGTAGGTTATACTTCCGGTTCATTAGCAGTAAACGATATGTTATCCGGTAATATCAATTATGTAATGATCGATAAGGCACCGGCTGAAATGATTGTGAAGAAGGTAAATGCAGCAAATTAATGAGCGGCATTGAGAGGAAACCTGTCTGAATACGACAGGTTTTTTCTCATATTATGCGTGGAGAAAAAAACTATGACGATTCAATCACTTGTAACAAAATGGAATATGTTCTTTGACACCTTCCTGAACAAGGGTGGTTATAAGGAAGTATTAACAGGGTTGTTAAATACCCTGATTATTGCATTGCTGGCATTGGTACTCGGTATTATCATCGGAACGATCATTGCGGCAATTGAAGTACAGCCGAAGAAGTATGGCGCATGGGGGAAGACTCTGGCTGTTCTGAAGAAGATATCCGGGATTTATGTAGCGTTCTTCCGGGGAACACCAATGGTAGTACAGCTGTTGTTAGGATATTTCGTAATCCTTCCGCTGTTTGGAATTAATCTGTCTTCGATCGTGGTGGCTACCCTGATCATGGGTCTGAACAGTGGTGCCTATGTATCGGAGATTATGCGTTCCGGTATCTTATCGGTGGATATCGGACAGATGGAGGCCGGTCGTGCATTGGGACTGGGCTATGGAACGACTATGTGGAAGATCATCATTCCGCAGGCAGTTAAGAATATTCTGCCGACTCTGGGTAATGAGCTGATCTCGCTGGTGAAGGAGACCTCGGTAGTCAGCTTCATCGGTGTCGTCGATCTGTATAAGGCATTCCGTAACATTGGTTCCGGAAATTATGAATACATGATGCCATTCCTTGTTATGGCAGTGATTTATATTGTGATTATTCTGATCATAACCTTTGCGTTAAAGATGATGGAAAGGGGGCTGCGGGCAAGTGATAAGCGTTAGAAATATTTATAAGAATTTCGGAGATTTACATGTATTAAAGGGTGTAAGCAGCGAGATCCAGAAGGGCGAGAAGGTAGCAATCATCGGTCCTTCCGGAAGCGGTAAGAGTACCCTGCTTCGTTGCATGAACCTGTTAGAGGAGCCTACCTATGGTGAAATCTGGCTGGATGACCAGCTGCTGACACCGGCAGACCCATACCTGCATCCGGAGGTTATGAAAGCATCAAAAACCTACCAGAAGCTTCTGGCAGAGGAGATGGCAAAGGCGGGGTCCGGCGTGAAGGCAGAGGAGTTATCTGCCAAGCTGGAGCAGGAGCTGATTCGCCGGATCAAAGAGGAAGATCTGCTGAATGAGAAGCATGAGGGCAGTGAATATAAGAATCTTTTAAAACAGATCGAGAAAGAGAACCGGGTGAATGTGAACCTGGCAAGACAGCGGGTCGGCATGGTGTTCCAGCATTTCAATCTGTTTAATAACCTGACGGTTATGGAGAATCTGACACTGGCACCGGTAACGCTGAAGCTGCAGTCGGCAGAAGAAGCCACCGAGAAGGCAAGTGCCCTGTTAAAGAGAATCGGATTATACGAGAAGAAGGATGAGTATCCGAATAAATTATCCGGCGGGCAGAAGCAGCGAATCGCGATCGTGCGGTCACTGGTTATGAATCCGGAGGCGATGTTATTTGACGAACCGACGTCCGCACTGGATCCGGAGATGGTCGGAGAAGTACTGGAGCTGATCCGGGAGCTGGCGGATGAAGGTATGACTATGGTAATCGTAACCCATGAGATGGGCTTTGCCAGAGAAGTGGCAACCAGAGTTCTGTTCATGGATGGCGGTCAGATCAAGGAAGAGAATACGCCGGAGGAGTTTTTCGGTAATCCGCAGAATCCGAGATTACAGGAATTTTTATCCAAGGTATTGTAGAGCTATAAACAGATAAGAAAGGTTCGGGACGTCGAGATGCAGGGATTATTTGTTTCCATGGAAGGTCCGGACGGAGCCGGTAAGAGCACGCAGATCGAACTGCTGCGGGCATATCTGACTGCACGGGGATATGATGTGATCATCACCAGAGAACCGGGCGGAACGGTCATCAGTGAGGCAATTCGTCAGATTATTTTGAATAAAGAGTATACGGAAATGAGTCCGAATACAGAGCTTTTGCTATATGCGGCAGCCAGAGCACAGCTGGTGCAGGAGGTCATCCGGCCGGCGCTGGATGCAGGCAAGGCGGTGATCTGTGACCGGTTTCTGGAGTCTTCGGTCGTTTATCAGGGGATTGCCAGAGGTCTGGGCGTGGAGAAGGTCTATGCGGTCAATGATTATGCATTGGAAGGGTTGCGACCACAGCTGACGATCCTGCTGGATCTGTCTGCGGAGGAAGGTCTTCGCCGGAAGAAGAATCAGGCGGAGCTGGACCGGATGGAAGCAGAGGGACTGCAGTTCCATCAGAAGGTCGTAGAGGGCTACCGGCTGCTGGCAGACCGTGAAAAGGATAGAATTATGAAGATATCTGCTTCTTTACCGGTAGATGAGATTCATGCTAAAATAGTATCAGCTATTGAAGAACGGATTTTCAGCCGATAATAATGATAGGATGATAATTATAAGGATTGCATGATACCGGAAGGAGGTCGGAGTAATGGAAATTAATCTGGATGCCATATCGAAGTTAACACAGATCGATGCCACAGAGGCAGTAAAGAATACCGGAAATGATGATTTCAAATTTACTCTGGTCAGCCACCTTCAGGAGAGTGAGCTTCAGGCGAAGCTGGAGGGCCTGATGAAGGAGATTGAGTCCGAGGGGCAGAGGATCGCCAGGCGGAAGGATATCCGGGACATGAAGCGGTATCGGGCGAAGATTAAGGAATTTATGAATGAAATTACGACCCATTCCCATACATTTTCCAGAGAGAACTTTCTGGATCGGAAGGGAAGACACCGGGTATATGGAATCATTCATCAGGTAGATGAAGATTTGGATAAACTGGCAGAGGCATTGTTGTCAGAGGAGAAGGATCATCTGGAGATTCTCCGGTTAATTGATGAAATACGGGGAATGCTGATCGACATTTTGACGTAACAGAAAGAGGGTGTATGCCATGACGACATTTCGTGATGTAGTAGGACATGAGAGTATTATAGGGCATTTCAAGAGCAGTATTGAGCAGGGAAAAGTGGCACATGCTTATCTGATCCATGGAGAGAAGGGCACCGGAAAGAAGATGCTGGCGGGACTGTTTGCCAAGACACTGCAATGTGAGGCCGGTGGTACGGATCCGTGTGGAACCTGTCGTTCCTGCATCCAGTGTGACAGTGGAAACCAGCCGGATATTATCTGGGTAACACATGAGAAGCCGACTGTGATTTCGGTAGATGATATTCGTGAACAGGTTAATAATGATATTATTATCAAACCATACAGCAGCCGGTATAAGATCTACATTATTCCGGAGGCGGAGCTGATGAATCCGCAGGCGCAGAATGCATTGTTAAAGACGATTGAGGAACCGCCGGAATATGCGATCATTATGCTGTTGACCAATAATCTGGACAAGATGCTGCCGACGATCCTGTCGCGGTGCATTACACTGAACCTGAAGCCGGTAGGCGAGCTGGACATGATGGAGTATTTATCCAGAATGGGGATTCCGCAGGCAAAGGCCAAGTTCTGTGTCGGATTTGCATTCGGCAATCTGGGGAAGGCCGTTCGACTGGCCACCTCGGAGGAGTATAATGAGATCAAGCATGATTGTGTGCAGATCCTGAAGGATATTAATCGCATGGAGATCTACGATCTGATCGATGCGGTGAAGAAGATGTCCAAGTATAAATTAGATATTTATGATTATCTGGATATCATGATGATGTGGTACCGGGATATTCTGATGTTAAAGGTGTCCGGATCGCCGGATAAGCTGCTGTTCAAGGAAGAGTATGCGACCTTAAAGCAGCAGGCCAATTATATTTCTTATGAAGGTATTGAGAATGTGCTGAAGGCACTGGATAAGGTTAAGGTACGGCTAGAAGCGAATGTAAACTTCGACATAGCAATGGAGCTTCTGCTGTTAACAATAAAGGAGAATCAGAATGATAGAAGTAATCGGAGTTAGATTTCGGGAAAATGGTAAGATCTATTCCTTTAATCCGTTAGATATACAGGTAGAGCCGGGAGATTTTGTAATTGTGGAGACTGCCAGAGGCATGGAGTACGGCAAGGTGGTCCGGGGCAGATATTCCTTTGATGAGAAGAGTCTGCAGACTCCGATTAAGCCGATCATCCGGAAAGCAACGGAGGCAGATGCGGAGCGCGACAGACGGAATAAGGAGAAGAGCAAGGAAGCATTTAATATCTGTCTGCAGAAGATCGCGAAGCATAAGCTGGCAATGAAGCTGATCGAGGCAGAGTATACCTTTGATAACAATAAGGTGCTGTTTTATTTTACGGCAGACGGCCGAATCGATTTCCGGGAGTTGGTTAAGGATCTGGCGGCTGTGTTTAAGACACGAATCGAGCTGCGACAGATTGGTGTGCGGGATGAGACCAAGATTGTAGGAGGTATCGGTATCTGCGGACGTGAACTGTGCTGTCACAGTCATTTATCGGATTTCGTACCGGTATCGATCAAGATGGCGAAAGAGCAGAGCCTTTCTTTGAATCCAACTAAAATTTCCGGTGTATGCGGACGTCTGATGTGCTGCTTGAGCTATGAGGAGCAGACCTATGAGTATCTGAATGACCGGATGCCGAATATCGGTGATTATGTAAAGACACCGACCGGTCAGAAGGGGGAAGTAACCGGTACGAATGTACTGCGCCAGCTGGTGAAGGTGGTAGTCACCAATGATGCCGGTGAGAAGGAGGTTCTGGACTTCAAGGTGGATGAGCTGCGGTTCAAGCCAAAGCGCAGACGCGATAAATCCAGAGTCAGTGCAGAGGAAATGAAGGAATTGGAAGAACTGGAGAAACAGGAAAAGAAGGAAGGTAAGTCCAAGCTGGATGATTAGGACGGATTCATTCAGAAGTGGACGATGGGCAGCAGATGAAGCTCAGACAGGATGAGAGTGTGATGGAAAATAAGATAGAACCGGCACATACTGAGTTGATGAACGAGAATGTGCCGGTGGAGCCACTGGTGCATGCAGGAGAGCGAGTGGATGACCTGCAGTGCAAGGGTTACCGGATCATTCAGGATCCGAAGCGGTTCTGCTTCGGTGTGGATGCGGTGTTTCTGTCAGAATTCGTGAAAGAGAAAGTCAAGTGTGGGAATCGGATTCTTGATCTGGGAACCGGAACCGGGATTATACCCATTCTTCTGGCTGCAAAGACAGAGGCTACACATATTACCGGACTGGAGATACAGACAGAGAGTGCGGAAATGGCAGAGCGCAGTGTGCGCCTGAACGGACTGTCTGACCGAATTGCAATTAAACAGGGTGATATTAAAGAAGCCGCAGGATTATTTCCTGCAGCTTCTTTTGATGTCATCACATCGAACCCTCCATATATGACAAATCAGCATGGCCTGCAGAATGCATACGAGCCGAAAAATATCGCGCGACATGAGATTCTCTGTAATCTGGAGGATGTAGTGAAGGCAGCAGCCTATCTGGTAAAGCCGGGAGGCAGTTTCTGTATGATCCATAAGCCTTTCCGTCTGGCAGAAATATTCAGTGTACTGATGAAGTATAAGATGGAACCGAAGCGGATGCGCATGATCCAATCCTATGTGGATAAGGAGCCGGGCATGGTCATGGTGGAAGCGGTACGTGGCGGACGGTCACGGATCAAGGTGGAGCCACCGCTGATCGTGTATCGGGAAAAGGGCGTGTATACGGATGAAGTGCGGAAGCTATATGGGGAGTAAAGGTGTAGGATTGATATCGCAGGAAAGGAAGCAATGACATGGCAGGAACATTATATCTGTGTGCAACACCGATTGGAAATCTGGAGGATATGACGTACCGGGCAATCCGGGTGCTGCAGGAGGTTGATCTGATTGCGGCAGAGGATACAAGGAACAGTATTAAGCTGTTGAATCATTTCGATATCCATACGCCGATGACCAGCTATCATGAATATAATAAGTATGACAAGGCACGCGTGCTGGTAGGATACCTGCAGGAGGGCAAGAATATAGCGGTGATTACGGATGCCGGAACACCGGGAATCTCTGATCCGGGAGAGGAGTTGGTCAGACAGTGCCATGAGGCCGGGATTACGGTGACTTCTCTGCCGGGGGCATGTGCCTGCGTGAATGCACTTGTGATCAGTGGACTGCCGACGAGACGATTCTGCTTTGAAGCATTCCTGCCGACGGATAAGAAAGAACGGAGCCGGGTGCTGGAAGAGCTGAAGACAGAGACACGGACGATTGTGCTTTATGAGGCACCACATCGCCTGGTGCGGACGCTGCAGGAGCTGGCAGAGACACTGGGAAACCGCAGACTGACCGTCTGCCGGGAGCTGACGAAAAAGCATGAGACTGTCTTTCAGACCACATTGCAGGAGGCTGTAGAATATTATACGGCACAGGAACCGAAAGGGGAATGTGTGCTGGTTATGGAGGGCGTGAGCTTCGAGACATTGGAAGAAGAAGAACGGAAACAATGGGAGACGATGAGCATTCCGGAGCATGTGACCCACTATATGGAGCAGGGTATGGATAAAAAGGCGGCTATGAAACAGGTGGCAGCAGACCGCGGAATCAGCAAGCGGGATGTGTATCGGGAGCTGATCGAGGAGTAGGGGGATAGAAAAGGAACAGTAGGAGCGTAATCAGAAGAAACGGTAAAGCTGTGACCAGCTTTGATACAGTCATGCCAAGGACTCCGGTCAGAAGGCTGGTCAGAAGAAGGCCGATGGCATCCCCCAATCCGTAGATGATTATAGACGCGGCTGAGAATTTACCGGTAGCGTCCGAAGGCGCCAGTTCAATAATCATCAGCTGCAGGAGATTGACCAGTGAATAATAGCTGCTATACATGAGACCCCAGCAGATACCGGGTAGTAATACACCGGTGCCGGTTTCTGCAATGACGCAGAAGCAGATCAGGGAGATGCCGGATACGGTTGCACAGATAGCCAGAAGCAATCGGCGACTCCCATGATCCGCAAGGAAACCATAAATTACAGACATAACCAGTAATACGATTGGCTGGATGATCAGAATGGTATCAACTGACAATTCATTTCGGCTGCTAAAGGCGAGGAGCGGCTCGTTATAGAAGCTGATTCCGGCAGTCGCAACACCGGCGAACGCCAGTGGCAGAGCAATCTGGCGGAATCCGGACAAAGTATGCAGATGAACCAGAAAGTTCATAAGGCGGCGGAGCAGAGATGATTTACCGGTTGATGTGAATGCCGGAGAATGCGTGTGGCAATCGGTTGGCTGCGGGCTGGTTAATTTACGAAGTAGCAGAAGAGATGCCAGCAGTAACAGTATACAGAAACCGATAGTCGTAATATACATATATTTCCATGAAAGATCCAGCTGTGTGATCAGAAGCCCCCGGGCAATCGGCAACAGGATAGATGCAAGGGCAGAAATACCACTGGTAATGCCCCGGATAGTGGCACGATGTCCCGGCGATACTTCGTCTACGATATAGATATACTGGATGTCCAGAGAATAGCTGAAGGTAAGAATCGCATTTCCAAACAGAAAAATAATCAGGTTTGGAGCAAAGAAGCATACGATACAGCCCAGAATCATACAGCAGATATTCAGAAGATAAATAAGATTCCTACCCCATCTGTCAATCAAAATCCGACCGAGCGGTGCCAGCCAGGATACGATCAAAAACGGGAAATTCACCATACTTAAATAGGCAAGTGCATTCTGACTTGTCATCCCACGTCCTATGATCAGGAAGTCTGTTGTATAGAGTGATTGGAGTTTACTGAAAAGTTCTGTACAGAAAGAATCACAGAATTGCATGGCAAAAATAAAGACAACAATAATTAATAACTTATAGAGTATAGTATGCCCCTCAGAAGGAATCTGAGGGGATTTTTTGTTGTGGGTAGGAGAAAAAAGTACTCTGTTTGCAATGTGGTCATTTGAAATATTTTTGGCAGATGAGGTATTTTTAATAAGTTTCATAGTAATGGAGTCTCCTTAAGATAATTAGGAATTTCTAAAAATTAATCTAACACATTCTATATTTTCTGACAAGAACAGAAATAACTTGTCTTAATAAAAGTTTGAAATGTCTTTTATGAATAGACCTAAAATCTAAAGAAATAGTATATGATATGCAAAGAACCAATAGAAAACATCTATTATTTACAAAATACGGGACGTTTATAGCAGCAAAACTATAAGAAATAAAATATCTGATAAGATATTTCAAGTAGTAAGGAAATCATAAATGCCCGGAAAGGAGGAAACTTTTGTTAACATATAAGATTATAACAAATTGTGGAAATCGGGAAATTAATGAAGATTATGCCGGTGTAGTAAAAGATAATGAACAGTATTGTTTTTTGCTTGCAGATGGATTGGGCGGACATGGAAAAGGTGAGGTTGCCTCAGAACTGGTTGTAGAGACCGGAAAGAGTCTTTTTATGCAGTATAGGGAGCCGGATTTTTTAGATAAGTGTTTTCAGACGGCCCAGGAGAATCTTTTATTAGAGCAGAAAAATCAAAATCTCCAATCTGAAATGAAAACTACCATGGTTGTTTTGGAGATTAAGGATCAGATGGTTCAATGGGGACATATTGGAGATTCGCGATTATATGTATTCCAAAAAGGGAAAATGGTAAAGCGGACGCTGGATCATAGTGTACCGCAAATGCTGGTAATGGCAGGTGAAATAAAAGAGAAGCAGATTCGCGGACATGAAGACCGAAATCGGCTGTTACGGGTTATGGGAACAGAATGGAGTAGTCCGCAATATGTGCTTTCTGACAAAATGCCATTGACAACGAGACAGGCGTTTCTTCTGTGTTCAGATGGATTTTGGGAACTGATTGAAGAGAAGATAATGCAACAATTGTTGAGAAAAAGCCAGACGGTAGATGAATGGTTACAAAAGATGGAGGCAGAAGTTAAGAAAAACGGTATCGGTAAAAATATGGATAACTATACTGCAATTGCAGTATGGAATGAATAAGAAACAAAGAATTAAGTGAAAGGGAAGAATGGAGGATACAATATGTTTAGCGATAAGGAAAAATGGGACAAAATATTCAAAATTACAGCAGTTATATGCTTAGTATTGTCATTATTTGTGGCATTGCTACCATGTTTTGTATTTCGGGATGATGTATTGCAGGAGGTAATTATGCAATATGGATCTAATGATATGACAACCTGGGATGAAAATGATTTAACATCATTGTTTACGGATAGTGTATTATCAGGGGTTACAGATACATTAAATACCGGAGTTTTAAGCAATATGGCCAGAAGTGCAGTGGTATTGCTGGGGGCCGGTATGGTATATACATATTCATCTAACATGTATTTGGCAATGGCATATTTTATTATTTTGTTATTAGGTGTACCGGCATTATCACTTGTAGCGGCCGGGTTTCATATCTGGGGAAAAGCAGAAAATAAACGTGTAATGTCTTGTGTTTTTGTGGGAATCAATCTGGTATTATGCGTTACTATCTTTTTTGCAATACCGGGACTGTGTTTAACCATTGTAAAAAATCTGGTACCGGAGTTGTCTACTATCTATCTGCAAATGATTCGGACATTGGTATTTCAGATTATGATTCGAAGCATGGGAATCGGCTTCTGGGGATTTATAGTGTTACAGATTCTTGCTTTAGGTTGTGGAATTTATCGGTTAAGCAGCAGAGATGCAGTGAATTCAGTTGCTAATACGACTGGTAATAAGGTGCAGGCAAAGGCTGGTGTATTGGTAGGTATTTCCGGTATGTATGCAGGCGCAGAACTTCCGTTAGATGCCGCAGGAGTCGTTCTTGGCAGAGATGCATCTGAAGCACAGCTTGTAATCGAATCACCAAAGGTAAGCAGACGTCATTGTAAGATTACTTATGATCCGCAGAAAGGAAAATATACAGTAATAGATTACTCTACGAATGGTACATTTGCAGGAAAGCGGAGACTGACAAAAGGAACGGAAGAAATATTACCGGCAGGCAGTATTCTTAATATAGGCGATTCTAAGAATTCATTCCGGTTGCAATAGGAGGAAGGTTAGATGCTAGTCCGTTGCTTAAACTGTATGAAAGAATATGAGGAACGTTATGAAGTATGTCCTCATTGTGGGTTTGTCCGGGGAACTGCACCGGATGAACCGTACCATCTTATGCCGGGGATTCGGCTACAAAATCGATATGTAATCGGAACGGTTGTTGGATTTGGCGGTTTTGGTGTTATATACCGGGCCTGGGACGAGCGTTTGGAAACTATGGTGGCTATCAAGGAATACTATCCGGCCGGAATTGTTCAAAGAATCCCGGGGCAGTCAGAAGTCATTATCTATACGGGAAATGGAAAAACTGAGTTTGAAAAAGGGGTGGAACGATTTCTTGATGAAGCACGAAATATGGCCAAATTCAGTACGCATCCCCATATTATGAATGTCTATGATTTTTTTGAAGAGAATCACACGGCATATATTGTAATGGAATTTTTGAACGGAATTTCATTGAAGCAATATGTAAAGGCAGTAGGTGGAAAGATTAAGAAGGATGAGGCGATAGAAATCATATCTTCTATCTGTGAAGCACTGAAAGATATACATAAGGAAGGAATTATACATCGGGATATCAGTCCAGATAATATTTTTATCTGCGAGGATGGCAAGATAAAATTAATTGATTTTGGTGCGGCACGGTTTTCTACCGGTGAAGAAGAGAAAACCTTATCCATTATATTAAAACCGGGATTTGCACCACCGGAACAGTATCGTTCGAAGAGTAAACAGGGACCATGGACAGATGTATATGCATTGGCTGCTACTTTGTATCGAATTGTTACCGGTATTGTGCCTGAAGAATCTGTAAATCGTATTGTAGAAGATAATGTGAAATCTCCGGCAGAATTAGATCCGCAAATACCGGAAAATTTTTCAAATGCTTTAATGAAAGGAATGGCACTGAATCAGGATTTGCGATTCCAAAGCATTGAGGATTTTCAGAATGCGATTCTGGATAAAAAGAAGGTAACGGATTTAAAGGCAGAGTTAAAGAGAAGAAAACTAAAGCGGGGAATATCAATAGGGGCAGCTGTGGTCGTGCTTCTGATCGGAGGATTTTTTACATATCGTTCTTTTTCCGATAAAAAGGCACAGGTTGAACTTCCGGAAACAACAGTTAGTATCTGGGTTCCCATAAAGGAGAATGAAGAGTCCGGAAAAGAAACCGAAATGCTTCAGACAATGGTTTCAAAGTTTCAGGAGGATCAACCTAAGGTAGATATTGAAATCAGAGAAATTCCACAGGATTCATATGCGGAAGAGATTGCAAAGGCAGCCGATGCCAAAACATTGCCTACAGTATTTGTAAGTGATGGCATGGATGATAGCATGCAGGATATTATGGCGGATGTCAAGGACGTCTATACGTATATCAATGCAAATGAGTATTATTTTCTGAATGATGCCAAAAAAGAAATTATAGAAAATAAAAAAATGCCAATGGGATTTGTGGTTCCGGTTGCATATGTGCGAAGGGGAAAAGGTGTAGATATTGATAATGTAGAGGTAGAAACTCTGGATCAGGTCAGAAAGGGAGAGGATGCCTTAAATTATTTTATTGCACCGGATATGCAGGATTACGTATTTCAAAGCTTAGTTGGAGAAGCTGCCGGAAATATTCAGGCAGCACATGATCAGTACATTAAAGACTTGGAACAAGCAGGGCAAAAAGAAGAGGCTACCGATACTGCTAAGGATATGTTTAGAGACGGAAAGCTTACATACTATCTGGCTGGGACAAATGAGCTGACCTATATGAATCATGAGGTGGCAGGATTGTATGAAATGCGGCCGATTGTATCAGATACCGTGAAGGGAGAGTTTGTGGATTGCTATTCCATCAGCGCGCAGGCGAATGATGAAGAACAACATGCCGCGGCGGTATTGTTGGCATATATGCTGGCAGAGGGCCCACAGAAGACAATGCATATTGTCAACAAAAATGCAATTCCGGTTAATAAGAAAGCATATGATGCATTTTTAGATACAAATAAGAAGTATGAAATAATCAATGAGTATTATTTGGATAAACTGACTTTTTAGTTGACATAGTAAATACAGGTGATGGAAGGAGAGCTTGGAATGGCAGAACGTTTATGCTTGGGTTGTATGGAAAAAATCAATGATAAATATACGACATGTCCGTATTGCGGATATGTGGATGGTACGCCGGCAAAGGAAGCTTATCATATCACACCGGGTACTGTGCTTGCAGGAAAATATATCGTCGGACGGGTGATTGGATATGGCGGGTTCGGTGTTACTTATATCGGATATGATGGACTTCTGGAGAAAAAGATTGCTATTAAGGAATATCTTCCAAGTGAGTTCGCAACTCGTATGCCGGGGCAGACAGAAGTAACCGTATATTCCGGTGAGCGGACAGAGCAGTTTTATTCCGGAATTGATAAGTTTATAGAGGAAGCCAGACGGTTGGCACAGTTTAAAGATGTGCCGGGTATCGTGCGGATCTATGACAGTTTTATGGAGAATAAAACAGCCTATATTATTATGGAATATCTGGAGGGTGAAACATTAAAGAGTCGGCTGGAACGAGAAGGAAAGCTGGATCCGGATGAAGCATTAAATATTATGATGCCGATTCTGGAGGCTCTGCAGGAGGTACATAAAATTGGCATTATTCACCGGGATATTGCACCGGATAATATTTTCCTGACTAAGCAGGGAGAGGTTAAGATTCTGGACTTTGGAGCTGCCAGATATGCAACAACAACACATAGTAAGAGTCTCTCCGTCATTATTAAGCAGGGATATGCTCCGGAGGAGCAGTATCGAAGCAAGGGAGATCAGGGACCATGGACAGATGTATATGCTTGTGGAGCAACCTTGTATAAGATGTTGACCGGTATGACTCCGGAAGATTCTATGGAGCGGGCAGGAAAGGATACTCTGCAGCCACCATCAAAAAAAGGTGCAAAGATATCTAAGAACCTGGATACGGCAATCATGAATGCCATGAACATTCGAATAGAGGATCGGACACAATCGGCAGCAGAATTTAAAGAAGAATTGAATTCTGAAGAAGTACGAAGACGAAAGGCACATGCCCGTAAAATGGATATCGGAAGATGGCCGTTGTGGGTGAAAGTCAGTGCCGGAATTGCCGCCGGAATCATTGTAACAGTTGGTATCCTACTGGCAACGAATGTAATCCACTTTGACATGAAAGCAATTGTGGATTCCGGCTTGTTGGCTTCTAATGAGGTATATGTACCCAATGTAGTAAACTACGCTGTGAATGAAGCTGAGGAGGAAGTGCAGTCTCGAGGATTGGAGCTTCAGATTGTGGACAAGCAAAACTCAGATGAGATACCAAAGGATAAGATATTATCTCAGAATCTGGAAGATGGCGAAGTGGTGTCCGGAGGGACTGCACTGGAAGTAGTTGTCAGTGCCGGCGGAGAGATTATATATATGCCGAATCTTGAAGGAATCAGTGCTGAAGACGGAAAAGGCACGATGGATGAAATGAGTGTTTACACACAGACAACGGAGGAGGAAAGTGAAATCGCACCGGGATATATCTCAGCACAAAGTAAGGAAGAAGGCAGTGAAGTAGAGAAAGGATCTACGATAGATCTGAATATATCAACCGGAATGCCGGATTATAAGACAGATGTTATGACAACAGTACCGGAATTAACGGGGAAAAACTGGACGATTGCGCGGTCAGAGATTCGAAATGCCGCATTGTATATCTATAAGTCAGGAACCGAAAAGAGTGCGACTGTTCCAAAGGGACAGGTTATTTCTCAAGATACAGAAGCAGGAAGTACAGTAGCACAGGGAACAAAAATAGGTGTTGTTGTCAGTGAGGGTGTAGATTCTGTGCGTGTACCGGATGTTCAGTATAAGTCTTTGGAAGATGCACAAAGTATACTGCAGCAGGCCGGATTAACGGTAGCAGTAGAGTATGAGAAGAATAATACGGTAGCAAAGGATCATGTTATTCGACAGAGTCTGGTTGCCGGTTCTGAGGTTGAGCCGCAGACAACAATTACGATTTATATCAGTAAAGGCAATCCGAATGTGAATAATAATTCCACTGCGGTTGCAGACAACAGAGGTTCCAGAACTACAGATCGAGGAACAGAAGGTGGCAAAAGCACTAAGGGCAGTACATCAACCAGAGCGAATACTTCCACACGGGATGCATCAACCTCGACCAGAAGACCGGGTTCTGAGACCACATCTACAAGGGAACCATCAACCGGGACGACCGAAGCTCCACCGAAGCCGGATGATCCGGAAAAAGGAAAGATAAAAGTTCCGACATTGGTAGGGTTATCACAGGAGGAAGCAAGGAGCGCATTGGAAAGAGTCGGTTTAAAGCTGGGTGATGTAACCAAGCGAAGCAGGGATAATACAGCAAACGGAACCGTGCTGTGGCAGGGAACAACTGCAGGAACCAAGGTGGCAAAAGGATCAGCAGTCAGTATTATAGCCTGTGATAATTCCACCTATACAGAGTATCAACCGATTATTACAACAACACAGACAACAACTTCTACGTCAGATTCTCTGCCGGGATGGACATTGACAGGCTATCATTATAGTGACTGGTCACAGGCAGTTCCAAGTTCGACAAGAAGAGAGGAAAGAACATATGATGGGGAAACCGTTACAAGTGAAATATATGCGGATCCGGTATATACCAACCCATACCCATATCCAACGCAGACGTATGTACATGGAAGAGATTATGGATACAGGGAGGAGATTAAATGGATTCAGACAGCTTTGAATTATTTAACAGAATCAGTAATCAGTGTAAATGGTTATTATGATTACGATACATATACGATGGTAGGAAGTTATCAATATTATAACGGGCTAAGTGCTGACAGTGATGCTGGGCCAGATACATATGCTTCCTTAGATGCGAATTTCAGATCCAAGGCGGAACGTGAACGTAACTATTGGTATCACTATCGTACAAAAATTTATGATTTTTCAAAGACGACTACGACCGTAGGCGAATGGACGCGAACCAAGCCGGATGGGCCATGCAATACAAGGGAAGTAAAGGTATATGCAGCATATTGATCAGGAGAGACAAGGATGTTAGCAATAGGGATTTGTGAAGATCAGGAAATTGAATTAAAAGAAATCCAGGAAATGGTCAGCCGAATCATGTTTTCAAAGGCAGATATCCGAATCCGTAGATATGCAAGCGGAAAAGCGGTGCTTGAAGAGGTTCAGTCAGGAAAATTCGAGTGTAATCTCTTACTGTTGGATATTCACATGGCAAAGCCGGATGGAATGGATCTGGCACATGAATTACGGAGAATGCAGGTAGATGTGGATATTATCTTTATAACATGGTCGCAGGAGCATATTTTTGAAGGATATACCTGTAAGGCTTTTGCATACATTCTGAAGCCATGCTCTGCTGAACGGTTGTCAGAAGAGCTGATTCGGTATCTGGATGAACTGGAGAACACGTCAGAATGTCTGAATGTTAAAGTCCAGGGAAATATCAGGAGAATACCGTTGAATCAGATCTTTTATCTGGAAAGTGATAAGCGAAAGATTATTTTACATACGAGGGATGGCGAAACAGAGTTTTATGAAAAAATGGATGCCATGGAAGATTTGTTAAAGGGAAAGGGGTTTGTTCGTTGCCATCAGAGCTATATAGTGCAGAAACAATATGTGAATGAATTCAGTCGGAGTGGAATGATTATACAGGATGTGCAGATACCAATTAGTCGTAGGTATTATGATAGCTTGAAAAAAATGTTCGAATAGTAGGAGCAAAGGAGATGAGAAAGTGGCTGATGTATATTTGACGCAAAGTTTATGTATGAACCAGAACCGACAGGGTGGCATCATAGGATTGAAAGGAACTCTGATTGGAAGAAGAATTGAAATACGGAACAATGTTGAGGTTGTATTGGGGCGAGATCCGGGTCAGGTAGATGTTGTGATTCATGGGAGTAAAGTCAGTCGGATGCATTGTGGCATTCGGTTTAATTATTACGGAAATGATTATACGATATGTGATTATTCTAAAAATGGTACATTCATAGGAGAAGAGAAGATACCTTTGCACAAAGAGAAGAAAAGAGTTCCATCCGGTACGATTTTGACACTTGGAAATGAGGAAAATGTTATACAGTTAAATTGAAAAAGGTGTTAATGCTTACAAAATAAATGCCAAAAGTAGCAAAGTGGATAATACAGATAAAGTTTTATATATGATTACTTCAAAAGGAAACAGAAAATACGAAAGGAGCGATCATTATGAAACGTATATTAATGAAGTTAAAAAGAAAGGGCTGGCTGGCACTAATACTGGTAGTTGCAGTCGTGGCAACAACAGTTGTTTTTGATCCATTAGAGTTAAGGGTAAATGCCAGTGGCTATAATCCTCAGGCTGCATGTGAATATGCAGAAGCCTGGAGTGGCAGTAAGAGAAATCCGGATTACGAGAGTTATCCCAAAGCAGATTGCGCAAACTATGTGTCCCAGTGTCTGCGTGCCGGAGGTCTTGAATTAGGAGATGACTGGAAGCCATATATATCTGCATGGATTTATGTCCCATCTTTTGTGCAGGCATTGCAAAACAGAGGATATCAGGTGATAGAAAATCCAACGGCAGATCAGATACTTCCGGGAAATCCGGTGGTTTATCAGTGGAGTTGGTCATCAGTACCGTGGTCACATGCAATGATCTGTGTTGGTTATGACAGCAATGGGGTTCCGATTATTAACGGACATACGAATGACCGGACCCATGTTGCATGGAATTACGGACAGGGCAGCGCAAAACGGATGTGTACGATTCTGATCAATACAGGTAGTGCATCAGAGCCGGAAACGCCGGCACCTGAGATTGGAACAAGGGTTGATGTTGGAGATAGTTTTTATGCATATATTACAAATCCGTCAATTGGGACAGTTGTAACAAATGATCAGGATAATGTATCCAGTAGAAAAAAAGGCGAATCTTCAGATGAAATTAAACGACAGGTCTGGAGATTTGTTAGAAGAGAAGACGGAACGTATACCATATATAACGGTATAGACAATAAGGTTCTTGAGGCAGAAGGCGGTGTAGATGCGGCAGAAACGAATATTCGCGTAGCAGATTATGTAGATGGTGCTGCACAGAGATGGAATATATATCAGTATCAGGACCAATACCATATCCAGACAGCATGCGGTGCTTGTGTTATGGATATTGCCAATCATAGCTTTGATGAAGGAACCAATATTAAGTTATATCCTTTGAACGGCAGTGGAGCACAGATGTATCAGTTTGAACGACTGGAGCAGCCGGAAGTGCCGAATTTAAGCTGCACACCGGGAACGGATCAGGCTGAAACGATATTTAGCTGGAATGCAACGGCAAACACAGATTATTACAATGTATATATTACCGGAGAAGGAGAGAATGCAGACAGAGAAATGCAAGGAACAAGTCTTGCTTTGCAATTGGCACCTGGAAAGTATCAGGCATATGTAGAAGCATGTAATGTATTTGCAACAACAACCAGCAACATTATAGAGTTTGAAGTTAGGACCGAGGAGGTTACAACCGAAGAGAGTACGACCGAGGAATCAAGTACCGAAGAATCAACAACGGAGGCACCAACCACGACAGAAGAGTCAAGTACCGAGGAATCAACAACAGAGGCACCGGCTACAACAGAAGAGTCAAGTACTGAGGAACCTACAACAGAAGCTCCGACAACTGAAGCGGAGAAGAAAGAAGTAACCGTTAATAACAATATTACAACCATTTTGAATTACATAATCGGCGGAAATACAGAGAATAAAAATGAAAGCCGAACAGAGACAAACGTAGTGAATAATCAGACAGAAACTAATAACTATACCGTTATTGTAGCAGGTGAACAGGAAGGAAGCAAGGATACAGAAGATGATGCATCAAATGATAAGGCGGTATTATCAAAGCCCGGAATTCGATTGGTTGGTGATAAAAACCAGGATGGAATGCTGATTGGATTGTATTTGCAGATTATACTTCCGAGAGACGGCGAAAATCAGATTATTACAATCCGATTGATTTAGTGAGGTGAGGAATATGAACTGGAAAATAATAAAAAAAGAGACCACACCGGTGGTGTTGGGAATTGCGATGTGTATTAATTTCATATTAAGCTTTGCGATTGCTCTTTGGATGGGAACGGCTCTGCAAAAGCGGGGGCAGTCAGCTACATTTGCTGTAATAACCGGAATTATTATTTTTCTGATCATAGGAACCATATTATTTTGGCTGAGCGCTCTGATCATGGATGATGACGGAGAGGAAGATGCCCTGTCAGTGTATGAAGGAGAATTGATTATTTTATCTGGAGTATATCAGGGGGTACATCTGAAACTTTTGCCAGAAGAAACTCTGATTCTTGGAAGCAATCCAAATCGTAGTCAGCTGATATTTGATTCAACCGAGGTCAGTGACCGGCATTGTCGGATTCAGTATGATAAGGAACATCAGACATATCAGGTGACGGATTACTCTCAAAATGGAACCTATTTAGACGATGGAGAACGATTGCCGAAGAATCAGGAAATCCGATTGGAAAAGGGAAGCATAATACAAATAGGTTATAGTGATAACTTTATTCAATTGGATTAAAAGACCGGGTGCCTCATGTCGAGGCACCCCAAATGTGTATATAAAAGCAGGAATTGATGAAAAGGGATTAAGGCAGGTGAAAATTCGAAAAGGATGTTTGTGTTGAATACATATTGGCAGATATGCCTTGTTGGAATGGCAGGTGCCTGTCTTATTGGAATAGTGGGTGCCAGGTTATTGTTATGTTGCATTACAAAACGAAAATTAAAACGGAAGGGTAAACGGTTTGGAATCAGAGTTCATATGGCGGATGGAGAAATTGAGAATTTAACACAAACAGTCAGGAAAAAACTTGTGATAGGAAGATCTGACTTTTCGGATTTATATTTTGATGATGAAAAAATATCCCGAAGGCATTTTGAGATTAGTTATAAAAAGGGTGATCTGTACATTCGGGATCTGGGTACAACAAACGGAACTCTGGTAAATGGCATTGAGGTAAAAATACCTCGAAAGCTACAACCGGGGGATCAGATTCAGGCAGGAGAAACACGATTTATTGTAGGATGGTGAGAACATGAGGCAGGATTCGCTGGAACTGGCAAAAGGAACTTTTCTGCAAAATCAATATCGATTACAGGAACCGCTGGGAGCCGGTGGATTCGGAATCACCTATAAGGCGATGGACACGTTAAATAATATTCCATGTGCAATTAAGGAGTATGCACCGATGGAAATTGCCATGCGGGCACCCAATGGAGTTATGCTACAACCCAAGTCGGAGGATACAAGAGGAATTTATGAACATGGAAGAAAGCGTTTTCTGGAGGAAGCCAGTATTTTAAAAAGTCTGCAGAATATACAGGCGGTCGTAAAAATTCTGGATTATTTTAATGCAAACGGAACCAGTTATTTTGTGATGGAATATCTGGATGGAATCACTTTGAAGGGCCTTATGAGGAGTATGGGCGGACGCATTCCGTATGATCAGCTGATGCCGCTGTTATTTGAACTGTGTGATGCATTGGAAAAGGTTCATGTGGGAAAGAAAATATTTCATCGGGATATCAGTCCGGAAAATATTATTATCATGACCAACGGACATGGTAAATTAATAGATTTTGGAAATGCGAAGTATATGATCAATCGGAGTGATCAGAAATTATCGGTTGTATTAAAGCCCGGATTTGCACCGTTTGAGCAATATTCTTCGAAAGGGAATCAGGGCAGCTATACTGATGTTTATTCCCTGGCAGCAACCTTTTACTATGCAATTTCCGGTAAAATGCTTCCGCAGGCGCCGGAACGGATAGCCGGAACTCCATATGTGAAGTTAAAGGATATGAACATCGGGGTGCCGGTGTATATATCAGATGCATTTGACAGGGCATTGGAGCTCCGCTATTCTGACCGGACGCAGACGATGCAGGAATTCATGAAAGACCTTCAATGGGAACCGGCAGTGGAGACAAGATCAGCATGGTATCCGTATCTGGATGTACAGGAAATTACGGGACAGATAAGTCGTTATAAACTTCCACCGAATACACCGATTATGCTTGGCAGATCTAAACATCAGGCCCAGATCCTTTTAGAGGGAGATCCATTTGTCAGTAACAAACATTGCGAGATTTTCTATGATTCAATGGAGTTGCAATTTTATATACAAGATCATTCCACAAATGGTACGTATATAAATGGTACACGGTTGGAAAAGGATAAGATTTATATAGTAGATGATAGGCAGGTTATTACAGTCGGTAACCAGAAGATTTATATAAAGGTAGGGCGGATATATGAATAAGGAGCAGGCAGAGTTACAGAGAAATATTATAACTATCCGGATTGAAGAACCGGTGCCGGAGTCACAGAAAAGTCATATTGCGGTAGGGGCATCCAGTATTATCGGTACCCGGAAGAATCAGCAGGATTCTATCTATACCAGTTGCGGAAGTGACATGGCAATTGCAGTGGTGTGTGATGGAATGGGCGGCATGGAAGGTGGAGAGTTAGCCAGTCAGTTGGCAATCCAGATCTTATCTCAGGAATATGAAGAAAGAGAAAATCAGCAGATACCGGAATTTTATCGTAGAGCGGTCGTTCATATGGATAATGGGGTAAGCAGTCTGATGCGGGAAGACGGTGAAGCTATGAATGCAGGTACGACCGTTGTTTCAGCAGTTATACAGGATGATAAATTATATTGGCTGTCTGTAGGAGACAGTCGCATTTACATCATTCGAGGGAATGAATTTGAACAGGTGACCAGAGATCATAATTATAAATTACGGTTAGACAATCTTTTGCAGGAGGAGCTGATATCGCAGGAGGAATATTTAAGCCGGATTGCGAAAGGTGAGGCACTGATCAGTTATATCGGTATGGGAAATGTGACGCTAATGGATATTAATCCAATACCGTTTCAGTTGTGTGATCAGGATGTCATACTCCTATGTAGCGATGGTTTATATAAGCGTTTAGAAGATGAAGAGATACAGAAAATCGTATGTAAAGAGTTGCCAAATGTAGATAAGGCAGCGCAGAAGCTGACGCAGGTTGTTATGGAAAAGACCACGGGTAGTCAGGATAATACGTCGGTAATATTGATGCAGTATCATCAATATTTATCATAAAAATATTTATATTTTAAGGAGGATTTAGAAATGAATTTAAAAAGATGTGATAAGGGACATTTTTATGATGCAGACAAATTTGCCAGTTGTCCACATTGCGCAGGAGGAATCGGAAACTCAGATGAGACAGTTGCAATCCAGCCGGATGATGATATCAAAACGGAAGCATTAACTGTGGATAAAGTAGAGAAGAGTATACCGGTAAGACCAGAACCTGTAAGACAGGAATCGGAAAAACAGATGACCGGTTCTCTGTCTGCGAATATCAGCCGGGCAATGCAGGAAGTATCGATATCAGAACCGGACGATGATGCAAAGACAGTCCGTTATTATGAGACAGAGACCGGAATTGAGCCGGTGGTAGGATGGCTGGTATGTATTCAGGGTGAAGATATGGGTAAAAGCTTTAACCTGAAGGATGGAAGAAACTTCATTGGTCGTTCGGTAAAGATGGATGTTGTACTGAAAGATAACAGTGTATCCAGAGACAAGCATGCAGTGATTGTGTATGAGCCAAAGCGGCGGGAATTTCTGGCACAGCCGGGTGAATCCAGAGAACTGTTTTATCTGAACGATAATCTGGTACTGAATTTTGAAAAGTTAAAAGTAAATGATGTGATTCAGGTAGGTAATACAAAGCTTATGTTTGTACCATTCTGTTCAGAAGCTTTCAGCTGGGATGATGTTAAAAAAGAGGATAAGGAACAGAAGAACTAACAGAGGGTGAGCTGATATGAAAAGAAAAGTACGATTTGCGGGAGTAATGTTTATAATACTGGCATTTGTACTGAGCGGGTGCGGTCTGCAGGGGACTGATCAGGAGCTGGCAAATTTTCTGATTCAGGCAGTCGGTGGAGGCAGTACAGAGGAAGATGCTGCCGACGATACCGGTACAACGGAGAAATCAACGAAACCAAGTACAACGGTACATCCTACAGAAGATAAATCTGAGACGGCAACAAAGGAAACTACAGAGGAGACAACTGTCGGGACAACCACTGTTGCAACAGAAGCTGCAACGGAAGCTACACTTCCGGCATGGAAAGAAGCATATATTGCAAAAGTTAGGGAATTGGATGCTTCCGGTTCTCCATTGATTCAGGCGATGTTGATAGATCTGGATCAGGATGGAACACCGGAATTGATTGCATCAACAATTGTGGCCGGTGGTGATATATATACTTATGCAGATGGACAGGTGATTGGCCTGCAATATCCACATGCAGATAGTGGTGCAAAGCTATATTATCAACAGGGAAACTATCTGATATCTGTATCTATTGGTGGAGATTGTATGTCTGGCAGGGAGGTAATGATAGGACAGAAGAGGGGCACTATCATGGGCTGGACAGGATATGCATTCAGTTGGGATGAGAACATGAATCCAACTGTAAATGTATTTCAAAGTGCCGGTTCTTATACATCAACCTATGAAGAAGCGTGTGCCAGTTTATCAGAGTGTGGAGTCCATATTTCTTATAGTGAAGGAATGGATATCGCACCATTTCTGGATTATACGGTTACCGTGGATAGTCCGGAACTTCCCTCCTGGGACGATGCGGATGCGGCAGAAGCGGGGATTAATGCATGGTAAATAAAAGAAACTGAGGTGGAAAACTATGAGAGGAAAGGGATTATTAAAAAAGTTGACAGCGGGATTGCTGGCGGTAGCATTGACGATACCGATGGAAGGAACACCGAAAATGAAGTCTGTATATGCATCAGAAGCTGAGATTGGTACAACATCAGAGATAAAAGATGAGATACCAACAGAAGAAGAAACAACAACAGAAACTGCGGAAGATGCGATGACAGAGACAGAAGAAAACACGGAGGAAGAGACATTCGTGGATGTTTTGAATCCGGAAGCAGATATAGAAACTCCGGGAGAGGATACAGAAGAACCACAGGCTGATGGTGGGTTCATAGATGCACAGTGGATTTCAGTGAATCAGAGAGTGACTGGGTCAGGCAATCGCTTCTTTGCCTTTACTATTGATAAAAATGGGTATTTTACTCTTAACTTTCAGCATCCAATGGTGGATTATGATTATGGTTATTGGAAAGTTAATTTATATGATGAAAACCAGCAGTATATAAAAGAATGGGATATCAATGGATATAATCGTAATTTTACGACGTGTCGTTTTGGTTATCCCAAAGGTTCTTATTATATTGAGATTGTAGAGAAGCAAGAAGATGCACCGGGCTATTCGCTTTGTGTTAATTTTACACAGACAACGACTTATGAGACTGAATATAATAATACGTTTACAACTGCAAATCCGATTAAACTGAATACTACTTATGGTGGAAATTTATTTTATGGCTCATTAGGAAATGGTTGGATAGGAGCAGACGAAGACTATTATAAGTTTACTTTATCAAAGGCAGGTTGTATCAAGATAGCATTTAGGCACGCAATACCGGATGATACATACGGAAAATATTGGAAGGTAGATATTTATAATAGTAATCAAACAGAAATATATCATATGGTCTCTGAAGTAGAAGATACAGCAAAGGAATCCACCAAGATTGGGCTGGGGGCCGGTACGTATTATATAAAGGTATACTATGATAATAATTCTCCAAGTGATATTAACTATACGTTAAAGGTTACTAATACATATACAAATGTATGGGAAACGGAATTAAATGATACCAGAACAACCGCAGATTCTATAAAATGGGGTACAACATATTATGGCACCCTTAAGGAAAATGAAGATGAAGATTATTATACATTTCAATTAACAAGCAGAAAGGAAACAGAGTTAATATTTCAGCATGCAGAGGATGACAATGATAGTCGGTTGTGGAATGTAAAATTAATGGATGTAGGTGGTAATACCATTTGGGAAGCAGATGCTACAGGAAATAAGACGAGCATTAGTAGTGGTATACTTAAGCTCGCTGCAGGTAAATACTATATACGTATTGCGAGATCCTATGTTTTTCATTCTGAGAAGACTTACAACTTCCGTATCCAGACGCCTACGATCAAAGTAAGCAAGATCAAACTGAATAAGAGCTGGGTTGGTCTGGATAAAGGAAAGAGCATTACATTAAAGGCAACGGTATCACCAAGTAATGCGAACAATAAAGCAGTGACCTGGACATCATCAAACAGTAGGGTAGCAACGGTATCTTCCAGTGGTAAGGTAATAGCGAAGGCGTCAGGAACGGCGACAATCACATGTAGTGCAAAAGACGGAAGCGGAAAAAGAGCTACCTGTAAAATTACAGTTTATAACAATACACAGGCATATGTTGCACGGATTTACACGAAAGCATTAGGCAGAAATGCGGAGCGAGATGGACTGGATTATTGGACAGAAGAGATTCAATACGGATTCCGAACACCGGTTGAGGTGGCAGAAGAATTTTTCTTTGCACCGGAATTTACAAATAAGCGATTAAGTAATACGGAATATGTTAAGGTGCTTTATCGAACCTTTATGGGCCGGGAGTATGATCAGGCAGGTTTAAACTACTGGGTAGGTCGTTTGAACCGGGGTGAAAGTCGGAAGAGTGTGCTGGAAGCGTTTGCCGGCTGTCCGGAGTTCCAGAAGATCGTAAAGAGTTTCGGATTGTAAGAACAGGAGGGAAATTTATATGAAGAAAAGTATAAGTATTAACCCATATATAGGCAAAGCATTGGCTGTTGGACTGCTTATATCTGCAGTGGGGGTACCGGGTGTAGTGAATGGACAGGAAATGCCGGATAGTCAGGAGGAACCGGTAATAGAAGAAAGTAGTGATGCAGAAATAGACGAAGCTAAGAAGGAAATACCGGTGACGGCTGCATATTTTCCGGACAAATATTTTAGAAAGTATATTTCACAGAATGTAGACACTGATAAAAACGGAACATTATCTGATGCAGAAATAAAGGCATGTACGAAAGTAGAGATTTCGGGAAGCACCGATTTGGATGGAAAGTGGCGAGGTACAGTAGAAGGGCCTGTAAAGGATTTAACCGGTATTGGTTATTTAACGAGTCTGGATTGGTTGGAGTTATCCTGTTATGATGATATTGAGTCGGAACCGTCATTAAAACAGATAGATCTTAGTCAAAATACAGAGCTGACATACTTGGATGTACGAGTAGGATTAAAGGAGTTGGATGTCAGTAAAAATCAGAAATTAAAGACACTTATGTGTTACGGGAATGGATTAAACAGTCTTAACCTTAGCCAGAATAAGGAACTGGAGAATTTGAACTGTATGTATAATAATTTGACATCATTAGATGTCAGTCATAACTCAAATCTTTCTGTTCTGTTTTTTGAGCATAATCCGATAAGTTCGCTTACGCTTGGAGATCTTCCTAAGCTGGAGGCAATTAACTATGGTTATACTAAAATAAAAAACATAGATTTATCACCATATCAAAATCAGCTGATAACGATAGGATGTAGTGGTTTGGAATTGAAAAAACTGGATGTATCCAATTATCCAAAATTAGTTTTTTTAACGTGTGATGATAATCAGTTAACGAGCTTAGACCTTAGTAAAAATCCGGACTTATCAATTCTGAGTTGCAGGAATAACAGATTGGCCTATGTGGATGTTAGTCAGAATAAAAAATATAATCCGGAATATAGTCCGGAGCGTTATGTGTTTGAAGTAGGAGGAAATGTATATCCGGCTGCTTTCGATGATAAAGGTCAGTTTGATTTAAGTAAAATACCGGGATTTCAGGTGTCAAAAGTTTCTAATCTGAAAGGCGGTAAGATTTCCGGTACTGTATTAACATTAGATGCCGGATCAAACAAGGTAACTTATACCTATGATTGTGGATTTACATATAAGGGAGAAAAGCTTCAGAATGCAGAGTTTACAATAACGAATACAAATGCGTCAAGCATTACACCAACGGAGGCGTTTTGTACCAGACTTTATACACTTTGTTTAGGACGGAAGGCTGATCAGGATGGCATTGATTACTGGACAGCACAACTGCAAAATGGTACGCAGACAGGGGCGAGTGTAGGCTATGGTTTTGTGTTTAGTGATGAATATAAAAAGAAAAACACGTCAGATGAAGCATTTGTTAAGATGTTATATGAGGTATTCATGGATCGGAGTGCTGACAAGGGTGGCTTTGATTATTGGGTAGGCTTATTAGGACAGGGGATGTCCAGAGAGTATGTATATAAAGGCTTTGCAGAGTCACAAGAGTATACAAATATCTGTAATTCCTATGGAATAGTAAGAGGAAGTATTAAATTAAAGCAGGCAAGAGATTATAATTTGAATTTAACTAAATATATAAACCAAATTTATGAAAAAGCTTTGAATCGTAAGGGAGAGGAAGATGGATTAAATTTCTGGTGTAGTCAAATTCAGACGAAAGCTAAGACCCCTGTACAGGTTGCAGAAGCATTCTTCTTCTCGCCGGAGTTTACAAACAAGAATCTGAATAACACAGAGTATGTCAAAGTATTATACAGAACCTTTATGGGTCGAGAGGCGGATCAGGGAGGCCTGAACTACTGGGTAGAACGTCTGAACAAGGGTGAAAGTCGGAAGAGTGTATTAGAGGCGTTTGCCGGCTGTCCGGAGTTTCAGAAGATCGTAAAGAGTTTCGGATTGTAAGAAAAATCAGATTATAGTTGATTTGGGGTCGCATTTTGCGGCCTCAAATTTTATAAAATGCTTTTTAAGCCTAATGTCTACGCAATATAGAAAATAAGGGTGGAGGTAATAAATGAAGAAAAGAATATTGGCAGGTGTATTAACTGTAGTATTAATGTTAACAACACCTATGGGGAATAATGTTATATTTGCAGAGGAAATAGGGCAAAGAAACACGGAATCTTTAGTACAAAAAAGTGAGGAGTATAGTGAAAATATAGATGTTAATGAGACATACAAAATTAATGCATTAACAGTCAGAGAAAAAAATGTAACATTAGATTTTAATGTGGTAGATACAGCTCAACTCTTGGTTGCTATTTATAATGAAAGCGGAGATGTAATGTTGGGGAGTGGAATTGCGACAGTAACTCCCTCAATAACTACCCAAACAATACCAATTAATATAGAAAATATGCCCGAATATTTTGTTGTAAGAGCGTACCTAATTGAAAAGCAAACATTACGTCCATTAAGTAAGATGTTTGAATGCTTGGATTATGTGCATGGAGTTTTAATTGATGAAAATAATTTTCCGGATGATAATTTTCGTGCATATGTAGAACAAAAGATGGATGCTGATAAAAATGGGAGGTTATCAGAAAATGAAATTGATAACGTATTAATAATAGATGTTAATAACAAAGAAATATCCAGCTTAAAAGGGATTGAATTTTTTTCAAAGCTGAAAGAATTGTACTGCAATAATAATAGTCTGGATAGTCTGGATGTGAGCCAGAATATAATGTTAGAATACTTGAATTGTGCATGTAATTTTTTAAAAGAATTGGACGTGAGTCAGAACAGTTCTTTAAACTATTTAGATTGTAGTTATATGCAGTTGCAAGGTCTGGATGTAAGCCAAAACATAAATTTGAAAACGTTATGGTGTGAGAGTAATGATTTAAGTAGTTTGGATGTGAGTAAAAATAAAGAATTAACAAATTTATATTGCTCAATAAATCAGTTGAGTAATCTGGATATAACTCAAAATATAAAATTGATGGAGTTAAGATGTGATAGTAACCAGTTGAAGAACCTAGATGTAAGTCAGAATACAGCATTAGTAACTTTGTATTGTGAAAACAACGAATTGGCTAGTTTGGATGTGAGCCAAAATATAATATTACAGAAATTGCAGTGTTCTGGTAATCAGTTGAAAAATTTGGATGTAAGTCAGAATACATGTTTGGAGATTTTATGTTGTGATAGTAATCAGTTAGATAACTTGAATGTGGATCAGAATGTAGCATTAACAGATTTACAGTGTGGTGACAATCAGTTGGAAAATCTGGATGTAAGCCAGAATGCGGCACTGGAAATTTTGTATTGTGATGGGAATCAACTGAATAGTTTGGATGTGAGTCAAAATATAAAATTAAAGAGCATACAATGCAGTGAAAATCAATTGAAGAATCTGGATGTAAAACAGAATGTTGCGTTGCAGAAATTACAATGTTCTGGTAATCAGTTGGAAAATCTGGATGTGAGCCAAAATGTAGCACTGGAAATTTTATATTGTGAAAATAATAAATTGAGCAGTTTAGATGTGAGTAACAATATAGAATTAAAAACGTTATTATGTGATCCTGATGTTAAGGTCATTGGATGGACACATGAATCAGAGCAAGATTCATATGCCGCATCTGATAATATATCTGAGGGCGTTAAATTGATAGAAGAGGATACAACGGTAACTGTAAATTCAGTTAACTCATCTATCGAATATAGTGATTTGGAACCTAACGTAATTTACAATTTTTATGTACTAAAAGATGAGAATATTGAAATTACCACAGATAATTTGTTATATGTCACACAAATTACCGCAGATGAAAATGGACAAGTAATGATTCCATACGCATATGATACAGTGTCAGAAGTATCACAGACGAAAATAGTCGGTATGAGAAAAATGGATATTGCCAAGGCTGAAATAACCATTGAAAACATGTATTACACGGGTAGTATGCAGAGAGTAGTTCCAATTGTAACTTATAAGGGAACAATACTGAAAGAGAATAAGGATTATATAATTAGTGGAGAGATTTCAGCAAAGGATATTGGTACTTATACGATTCAGATTGCAGGAGTTGGATTATACGAAGGAAGTCTGGGAAAAAGTTATCAGATACTTCCGGTTTCGGTTGCAGGAATAATCCTTTCAAAAAATATACTGGATTTGAAAAGCGGAGAAACTGCGGTACTTACAGCAACGATTACACCAGAGACAGCAACGAATAAAATTTTAAATTGGGAGTCTTCAAATCCAGCAGTAGCAACAGTAGACAATACCGGAAAGGTAACAGCAATGGTAGCCGGTAGTGCAATAATTACCGGTAGTGCAACAGATGGCAGTGGGGCGAAAGCGACTTGTAAAGTTACAGTAACAAAGTCGGAAGTAAAAGTAACGAAGATTACGTTAAATAAGACAAATGCAAGTATTGAAAAGGGGAAAACGTTACAGTTAAAGGCGACTGTAACACCAACGAATGCAACGGATAAAGGAGTAACCTGGAAATCATCGAATACTAAAATTGCAACTGTCAGCAGTACCGGAAAGGTAACAGCTAAAACAGTAGGGACAGTTACGATTACCTGTATGGCAAAAGATGGCAGCGGCAAGAAAGCAATCTGCAGGATTACAGTAAAGAATCCGGTAATAAAAGTGACAAAGATTACCTTGAATAAGACAAAAGCAACCTTAGTCAAGGGTGAAAGTATGTCATTAAAAGCAACCGTAACACCAACAAATACAACGAATAAAGGAGTAACCTGGAAATCATCAAATACCAGAATTGCAACTGTCAGCAGTACCGGAAAGGTAACAGCTAAAGCAGTGGGAACAGTTACGATTAGCTGTACAGCCAAAGATGGTAGCGGTAAAAAAGCAACGTGTCGGATAACTGTTCGTAATTACACCAAGTCGGAAGCTTATGTAGCAAGGATTTATACAAAAGCCTTAGGAAGAAATCCGGAAATCGGAGGTCTGAAATATTGGACCGGTGAAATTAATGCAAAGAGAAAGACACCGGTACAGGTGGCAGAACAGTTCTTTTTTGCACCGGAATTCACGAATAAGAAGCTGAATAACACGGCTTATGTAAAAGTGCTTTATCGAACCTTTATGGGACGAGAGGCAGATCGGGGAGGCTTGAACTACTGGGTAGGACGTCTGAATATGGGCGAAAGTCGGAAGGGCGGGTTGGAAGCATTTGCCGGTTGCCCGGAGTTCCGGAAGATCGTAAAGAGCTTTGGCCTGTAAAGATATCAGGTAAGTAGAGAAATGTAAAAGGTTGTACATGCTCACAAGGAAGAGTTAGAAGTAGAAAATAGTTACTGTCAAAAAATAGTAAAAAAGGCGGGAATGTCGCTTGCGAAAAGACCTAAATGAAATAGAGGTACAGTATAATTGAAAACACCAAACCCTCGATTATTTCAGGTAGAATAACATGGGTAAAATGACGGAGAGATTGATATAAAAACTTAGAGTGTGAGGAGAGATACTATGAAAGGACACAAGGGCATCTTAAAACGGTCACTGGCTATATGCTTAGCGATGGCTACAGTGATCACAACGGTATACCGGCCGGATAGGACTGCGTGGGCGGAGACGTCTACCATTCAGCCGGATACAGTTACAGAAAACGAGATTCAGACAGAGGGAACGAATTCCTTTGGAAATCTTCTGAACAAAGAGCTGGAGGAGAAACTGGATGAACAGAAAGAGAACGCCGGATACAATGTATTTTCTCTTGAAGTAACCGGTACAACGGTAAATGTTGAACTGGAGGCATTGGAAGCGTGTACATTGGTTGTAGGTATTTATGATGAAGCCGGGACAACCATGCTAGGCAGTGGGACGGCAGACGTGCCGGAGAAGGCAGAGAGTGCGACGGTTACTGTAGATATTGCATCTATGCCGACCTACTTTGACGTAAAGGCATACTTAATTGACAGTGAAACACAGGCACCGCTATGTCAGGTGTTTGACTGCCCGACCTATACACAGGAAATGCAGGAATTTCTGAAGAAATCAGTTAATGATTTTGACGCAGATCGAGTCCTCAATCTGGATGACAGTGAGGACAATAATTTCGCAGTCTTTCAAGAGGATGTTAAATACATCGAAGAACAGGAAAATGCGAATCAGGTTACAACAGAGGATGAGGCTAATAACACCTATGTAATTGAGAATGCCAGCGAGGAGATACAGGCATTACAGCCGGGAGATACGACAGCTCTGGAATATGAAGCGGGACAGGTTCTGATTATTAAGGTAGCATCTATAACGCTTGATGGTACCACTGCAACGATTGTTGGTGAGGATACCAGTCTGGAAGAGGTCTTCGAATATATGAAGATTGATACAGAGTCGTACACAGGAGATGCCACTGTAGATACGTCAAATCTGGAAGAGGGAATTACATACCGGGGTATGTCAACATCGGAGGAAGTACAGGCACAGACTGTTGCAGCAGAGGATGAGATGACGGCAGATCAGGCCGGTGGTGCAGACAAAGAAGGGATTACACTCAAGTATGATATTGATTGCAGTCTCTCTAGTGAGCATAACGAGGTAAAAGTAAGTGGATCTGTAGAAATTAATGTTAAAGTAAATCTGAATCTCTGTATCACACCAACAAAGCAATACTTCGAATTTTGTATTGATTATAAATTGCAGACCAGTATCGGCGTGACCGGGAAGATAAAATTTGTATTTCCATTAGGAAAAATGGAATTTTCTCCTGTCGCCGGTGTATATATCCGGATCACACCGAAAGTGGAAGAAGAATTCAGTGGTTCGCTGACTCTGACTGCTACGCTCACGGGCAGGGTCGGCGCCAGTATAACGGTTGGAGCCCCGGCAGTAAATCTGTCGAAATCGCCGACTTTAAATACAAGTCTGAGAATAGAAGGACGGGCTTATATAGGAGTAGTGTTTGAACCGGAAATTGTACTGGTCTGTGATCAGTTATTAAGAGCCGGAGTCGCATTCCGGGTCGGTGCGGCACTCACATTGAAGAGTGAACTGTTGGAAGCGCCACCAAGTGTTATACATGGATGTAGAGAATGCTTCTCGGGAGATATTTCTGTGATAATCAGTGCTACCTTTGAATTATGTTTTCTGAACATGGATTCTCTTACAGTTAAAAAAACATTTGAAACCCGAATAAAACTTGCAGACTGTCATTTCTCGCTGGATTATGATGAATTCCAACTGTGCCCATGTCCAAGAAAGGGATATCTGGCAAAGTTAAAGGTAATCGATAAAAACAAAAAGGCTGTTCCAAATGCAACGATAACAGGAAAGTTCCTGACCAAAGAAAATGGAGTGGTGAAACCGATATCCTCTGTGACAACAGATGCAAAAGGAAAAGTTAATGTGTATATGCCATATGGCACACAGACGATACAGGTGAAGAGTAACGAGAGGCAAATGTCTCAAACAATCAATAAATTAGATAAGCGGGAAGAAATAACAATCACACTAAAAAATAAAGTTCCGATTAATAGCACGGTTTTTCCTGATGATAATTTCAGAAAATATATATCACAAAATTTTGATACAAATGGTGATGGAGTACTGTCGGAAGGGGAGATAGCAAAGGTAAAGGCTATAGTTATTTACGATTCAACTAGGTTGAATGGAATTGAAGTGTTCTATGACTTGAAGAGGTTGTATTGTGGAAACCAATTAAGCGAATTGGATGTAAGTAAGAATGTGGCCCTGGAGATGCTAATTTGTACAACCAGCCAGTTGAGCGAATTGGATGTAAGTAAGAATGTGGCGCTGAAGACGTTGCATTGTGAACACAACCAGCTGAGCGAATTGGATGTAAGTAAGGATACGGCCCTGGAGTATTTGGATTGCAGTAACAACCAGCTGAGCGAATTGGATGTAAGTAAGAATGCGGCCCTGGAGGATTTGTATTGCGGTAACAACCAGTTGAGCGAATTGGATGTAAGTAAGAATGTGGCACTGAAGTATTTGGATTGTGATTACAACCAGCTGAGCGAATTAGATGTAAGTAAGAATGCGGCCCTGAAGATTTTGTTGTGCGGTAACAACCAGCTGAGCAAATTGGATGTAAGTAAGAATGTGGCCCTGGAGGATTTGGGTTGCAGTTACAACCAGCTGGGCGAATTGGATGTAAGTAAGAATGTGGCCCTGGAGGATTTGGGTTGCAGTTACAACCGGCTGAGCGAATTGGATGTAAGTAAGAATGCGGTCCTGGAGGAGTTGGATTGCAGTGACAACCGGCTGAGCGAATTGGATGTAAGTAAGAATGCGGCCCTGGAGGAGTTGGATTGCAGTTACAACCAGCTGAGCAAATTGGATGTAAGTAAGAATACGGCCCTGGAGTATTTGGATTGCAGGAACAACCGGCTGAGCAAATTGGATGTAAGTAAGAATGTGGCACTGTGGTATTTGAGTTGTGATTCCAACGTCAAACTTACCGGTTGGCCGCGTACAACAAAAAGTTCAAATACAGCAAATTCGGATGCAATAACAGCAGAATCCATATCAGACTTAACTCCGGAGTTCCCTGGGCAGAGCGGAGATATCAGTGATTCTGTAAAATATGATCAGGATTTGGAAGCAGAGCTTGCAACTGAAGAAGAGACTGCTTCAGATTCGGAACCATTGACATCACCTGTCACTTATACGGATCTGCTTCCGAACTCGATTTACAATTTCTATGTATTGAAGGACAAGGAAGAGGCAATCAGTTCCGGTAATCTGCTATATATCATACAGATTACTTCGGATGAGAATGGACAGGCAACAATTCCGTTTGCATATAATCAGAGTTGTAACTCGCCACAGGCGAAGCTGGTTGGCATGGAAAAACTGGATATTGCAGGTGCAGAGGTGACGATTGAAGATCTGTATTATACAGGAGAAGCACAGGATGCAGAGCCGACAGTAGTTTATAAGGGTACTGCATTAGAGCCGGGCAAGGATTATACGATTACCGGAGACTATCAGGCGACAGAGATCGGTACATATACCATTCAGATTGTGGGTACCGGTTTATATAAGGGAAGCCTGGAGAAAAGCTATCAGATACTTCCAATCACAGTAGCAGAGATAAAACTTTCACAGAGTACACTTAGTATGAAAAAGGGAGAGACAGCTGCACTGACAGTAACCATTACACCGGAGAATGCAACCGATAAAGCCGTGGACTGGACTTCGTCTGATACAAAGATAGCAACGGTCGACAGTACCGGTAAAGTAACAGCTGTATCTGCAGGAACTGCAAGCATCACCTGTACGGCACAGGATGGCAGTGATAAGAAAGCAACCTGCAAAGTGACAGTGACGGATCCGACCCCACCGAAACCATCTGTTGTGAAAGTGGCGAAGATCACATTGAATAAAACAACTGCAAGTGTCGGAAAAGGAAAGGCTATGCAGCTAACAGCGATCGTAACGCCGACCAATGCGACAAACAAGGCAGTGACCTGGAAGTCATCGAATACGAAGATAGCAACGGTCAGCAGTACCGGTAAGGTAACAGCGAAGGCTGCCGGCACAGTTACGATTACCTGTATGGCACAGGATGGCAGCGGTAAGAAAGCCACCTGTAAGGTCACGGTTACAGAATCAAAGCCGCCGGTAAAGCCAACTGTGAAAGTAACGAAGGTCACACTGAACAAGAAAACTGCAACCCTGTCGCCAAAGGAGACATTGACATTAAAAGCGACTGTAACACCAACAAACGCAACGAATAAAGGAGTGATCTGGAAGTCATCGAATACGAAGATAGCAACCGTCAGCAGTACCGGTAGAGTAACAGCGAAATCAGCCGGTACGGTGACGATTACTTGTACGGCAAAAGATGGCAGTGGCAAGAAGGCAACCTGTAAGATTACGGTTTATAACAATACGCAGGCCTATGTAGCGCGGATTTATACCAAGGCGTTAGGCAGAGCGGCAGAGCCTGCCGGACTGAATTACTGGGTCGGAGAAATCAATGCAAAACGGAGAACGCCGGTACAGGTGGCAGAAGAGTTCTTCTTTGCACCGGAGTTTGTGAATAAGAAGTTAAACAACACCGAGTATGTGAAAGTGTTATATCGCACCTTTATGGGACGTGAGTATGATAAGGGTGGTTTGGACTACTGGGTAGCACGTCTGAATAAGGGTGAGAGCCGAAAGAGTGTACTGGAAGCATTTGCCGGATGCCCGGAGTTTAAGAATATCGTGAAGAGCTTTGGACTGTAGGATTGCTAATATATAGAAATAAACAGAGATAATTAAGAGCATTTGTATACAAAAGTTACATGAATTAAGATAAAAGTGACAAGGTTCATCAATTGTGACTGATATTTGTTATAGTCATTACAGAAGCAAGGAACAACATAAGTTGTGAGAGCTTAAATCAAATAACAAATATCAGGAGGACAAAGTTATGAAGAAGATGAATGCAGAGGAAATGAGAGAAGTTGTTGGCGGTGGTACAAGATGTGGTTGTTGTGGAAGACAGTTTAGTAACTGGTTTTCATATTTTATTCATTCATTCCGCCACTACAGAAATGGTGGTAATCTGTGCTAACAGCTAGCAGATATTGCAGGCAGGTGTTTTTAAGTACACCTGCCTGTGCTATTTATAGAAATAATGGGTCGGGGAGTGATATTTGATACTACGTGCGACTGATTATTTCTGCAAATAGAGGTTAGTGAGGAGGAAGGAATAGTGTATAAAAGGTATAGACAACATGATGAACGAGATTGCGGGGCGGCATGTCTGGCTACAGTGCTTTCATATTATAAGGTTCAACTATCACTTGCAAGTTGCAGAGAATTAGTAAAAATAGATATAGATGGATGTAATATTTATGGTTTGGTTGATGGTGCCAGGAAGGAAGGCTTTCAGGCTGATGCCTATGAAGGGACATATGAGGAATTATTGGAAGGATTAAGAGAGCAAGAGTTTGTGCTTCCTATGATTGCGCATGTTCATTCAGAAGAAGGGTTTGAACATTTTGTAGTTTTGATTGGGTGCGGCAGGCGATATGTTAAAGTATTTGATCCGGCACAGGGGATGAAAAGGCTATCGATTGCAAAGTTTTGTAGGATGTGGACCGGGCATATAGTGGTGATGCGTCCGGGATTACAGGTGCGGCAGCACAACGAGAGCAGAGAAGGGTGGAAGCGGTATATACAATTACTGAATGGGCAGCATATGATGTTTATGCTGGCAATTATAATATCCGGAATCATAGTTGCAATATCATTAGCAGGTTCATTTCTATATGAAGGAATCATAGACAGAACAATGATACCTGATCAGGGTAAAATATTTCTAATGGTTGCAGGATTATATGCAGCACAGGCAATTTTACAGATAACAAAAGGGAAAATGGTGGCAAATATATCGCAGAAAATAGATAGAAGACTTACAGGCATGTTACTGGAAAAAATATATATGCTTCCATTAAAATATTTTGAAACGATGCGAAGTGGGGAAATGCTATCCAGATTTACGGAATTAGGGAAGATTCGGGATGCATTGATTAATATATTACTTATATTAATATTTGATATTGTCTGCTTTTTAGGCAGTACCGTAGTGATGGGGATTGTTTCTCCGGTGTTATTAATGATTACTATGATAATAGTAGCTTTGTATATAGGCATAATTATAATATTTAAACCAATAATAGCGAGAATCGGTAATCAGACAATGAGTGAACAGGCAAAAACAATATCTGATTTTAAGGAATTAATAGATGGAAGAGAAATCTTAAAATATTATGGTGGACGGAGAGTCATAGATCAGAAGCTCCAAACTAATTATTATAACTATAGCAGAGACATTCAGAAAAGAAATATGGTATTCAGTATAGAGGATTCGTTGATCGGTTTAATAAGTTCAATAGGTATGCTGCTGGTGTTGTGGCTTGGTCTGGGATTGGTTGCACAAGGTAAATTGACAATGGGATTGTTAATGACATTTTCGGTATTGATTAGTTATGCAATGATGCCAATTCGGGAAATAGTAGAATTACAACCAACATTACAGGAGGCATATATGTCAGCACAACGGTTGAATGATGTATTAGATGCAACAGAAGAGGAAGTGAATGTAGAATGGAGGATGCAGAAAGATTATGATTTGGATGGTGATATTGAAATCCGGGATTTGGATTACCGATATGCAAACCATTCCTTGACGCTGCAGAATATAAATCTTAAGATTAAAAAAGGAGAAAAAATAGCACTGATTGGTGAAAATGGTTGTGGCAAATCAACGATAACAAAATTATTGCTGAGAGTAGATAGTCCTGAAAGAGGGGAAATCATAATAAATGGTCATGACATATGTGAGATGCCGATAGACCAATATAGAGCTAAGATAGCATATGTACCACAGATGATATATTTGTTTAACAACACCATTCGAGAAAATCTTTTGCTGGGAAATGAAGATGCTTCTGAAGCTGAAATTGAGGATGCTATTGAAAAATGTGAACTGAAAGAATGGGTACAACAATTGCCGAATGGGTTAGACACATTGATTGAAGAAAATGGTCGGAATTTATCAGGAGGACAGAAACAAAGGATAGCAATTGCGCGTATCATGTTGAAAAAGCCGGAATTAATTATTTTGGATGAGGCAACCAATCAAATAGATGGAAAAACGGACAGAAAAATCTTGTCAGCATTATTTGAAACATTTTCAAATATTACATGTATTATAATTACGCACAAAGCAGATATTATGAAAATGTGTGATCAAGTAGTGAATTTGAATGACATTAATCAGAGAAGTATGTGATCAGCGATCTTTCTGATGCTTTACCTGCGACTGATTACAGGAGAAATCTGGAAGAGGCCTAAGCGAGTAAAAGGGGAATGAGAAGTTCTTGAAATATGAGGTGATGGTATGCTGTATTTAGTTTCTGATATTCATGGCAATCTGAAAGACTTTCAGGAGCTGCTATGCAAGATTGATTTCTCCGGAGACAGAGATCATATGATCATCCTGGGGGATCTGCTCGATCGGGAGCCGGACGGTATCCCGTTACTGAAATACATTGCCACCTATATCCGGGACGGTTCGATGCAGCTACTGATGGGCAATCATGAACTGTTTGCTCAAATGTATCTGAAATCCGAGTTGAGCGAGCGGAAATGGATCACCTTCGGTGGTCGTGAAACACTGCGGGATATTCAGAAACTATCGACGGATGAGCGGGCGGAGCTACTGGAGTTTCTGGAGAATCTTCCATATTATCAGGAGATTAATTCGGATTATTTAGGCAGGGTGCTCGTTACCCATACAGGCATTGACTGTGACCATTATGTATGGAATCCGGATGGAACGATCAACGTCAAACAGTCGATTGAAATAGCTGTTGCATGCAATCGGTATCGATATATGATTGGAATGGATCTGCATCAGATACCGGAGGCAGAGAAGAAAAAGCTCGATACGTATATGATCGTTGGACATGTGCCTGTGTTCAGACTCAATGAGACTATGACGAATACGTTTTACCGAACACGGTATTACATGGATATTGATTCCGGATCCGGCTTCCGGGAGCAGGGTGGTGTGCTCGGCTGTTACTGTGTAACGACAGACGAAGAGATTTATATGTGAATTGAAATGTAAAAACAGTAAAAAAATAAAAACAAATATATTGACAAGCAGAAATAGGTAATGTATACTTAGTATCAAGCAAGTATATATTATCTATTTTTTCTATAGTCGCAGGTAGTCATTACCATTCTGGAAAGAAGGTCTTGCTGAAATTCAAGAGAACAGAGGACAGGATCTTTGGGGAATGGATACACTAGGCAGAAGTTGGCATCATGCGGCGCCATATCTGGTATAAGCTCCAGGGATTCTGATACAGGAAGGAGTTACAGATTGGGAAAGAAGGATATTGCAGAGAAGTTATATACAGAGAATAATCGGGTATTTGCAGATATTGTGAATTACATGGTGTATGATGGGGCCGAGATAGTACATCCTGCAGATTTGATGGAATTAGGAAGCGAAGAACTGATGCTGAAAGGAGAAGATAAGCAACAACGTTATCGGGATGTGATGAAGAAAGCAGTGATCCGGCAGGATAAGGATGCTATTTACATGCTGGTTAGTCTTGAGAATCAATCGGAGGTACATTATGCGATGCCGGTTCGGAATATGCTGAATGATGCTATGCGGTATATGCGTCGGGTGGAGCAGATTCGGAGGGAACGGTTTCAGCAAGGCAGGCAGGGGAATCAGATGCAGGAATATACGCCGATTGAGGGGCAGATACATGCAGAATTTTTGTCTGGGATGACAGAACAGGACAAGCTATTGCCGATCATTACAATTGTTATCTTATTTCAGGATCAGACATGGAACGGACCGAAATCTATTCATGAAATGCTGAATACAACAGATCCGGCAGTTCTGAAATATGTGCAGGATTATAAGATTCATGTGATTGCTCCGGCAGATATGACGGAGGATGAATTACGTAAGTTTCAGAGCAGTATGCGTGAGGTTTTGAATTTTATCAAATATTCAAAGGATAAGAGGAAGCTGGCACAGATCATGCAGGCAGATGCAGAACGGTTTAAACATATGGAAAGAGAGGCGGTACAGTTGTTAAATCTAGTGACCGGAGCCGAGATGGAAATGGATGAAGACGAGGAGGTCGTAAATATGTGTAAAGCAATTCAGGATATGAGAAAGGAAGAGCGGGAGCTTGGGCAGCAGGAAGGTAAGACACAAATAATACAGAGTATGTTAGCACATGGTTATACATTGGATGAAGTCATGGAAGTTGTAGGAAGTGACGAAGACAATGTGGAAGAGGGCAAGGAAACGGGAACGATGTGCAAAGCATTGGAAGATATGAGAAAGGAAGAGCGGGAGCTTGGACAGCAGGAAGGAGAACAGAAGGGTAGGCAACAGGTAATAAGAAACATGTTGTTGCATAATTATGCCATAGCGGATATTATGACTCTTGTGGAGTGTAAGGAAGATGAGGTTATAGAAGTGCAGAAAAGCATGGAATGATAAAAGAACCTCTTATTTTGCGGAGTTTAAGGAGCATAGCAGAATGAAGCAATATATAGAATCAGATATCAGAAAAAATTACAGGAATCTTACTAGATTTCTGATTGCACATAATATGACAATCACAACCATGGAGAGTGCGACTGCCGGACAGATCGCGTCACTCATTACGGATACGGAGGGCTCATCGGCGGTTCTGAAAGGCGCGTTTATTACCTATTGTAATGAAGCGAAGATTATGCAGGGAGTGCCTGCAGAGATCCTGGACAAGTATACCGTATATTCGGAAGAAACAGCGGCAGCCATGGCGGAAGCCTGCGCCCGGACATATGATGCGGATATTGGACTGGGTGTCACCGGAACCATGGGGAATGTGGATCCGGCGAATCCGGACAGTTCGGTACCGGGACAGGTATATTTTGCAATCACGATAAAAGGACATACAGAGTCTTATTATAGGGAGATAGCACCACAGCCGACCAGACTGGCATATAAGCTGGCGGTGGCAGAGGAAATCTATGATGCGCTGATGCTGAGGTTAGATGAGAAGTGACATTTTTATGAGGGAGATTTAAGCATGGAGAATGAGCTGATCTTGTTTGAGACCGCTGATAAGAAAATAAAATTAAAAGAAGAGTTGGATAATTCCAGTTATCGCAAATTTTGCGACAACTGTCTGCTAACAATGTAGTTTGATGTCAAACCGCAATTTCTCCACGCATATTTTCCCCTCACCACAGATATATTTATAGGGAGTAAAGCTTTCCGGACATACGTATATGTTAAATTACATCTGGGCAATTCTGATTATGGTCGGCATCATGGTAGCGGCATTTACCGGTACCATGGAGAATGTTTCTACCGGTATTCTGGACTCTTCCAGAGAGGCGATTCAGTTATGTATCGTGATGCTTGGTGTCGTTGGTATGTGGACCGGGATCATGAAACTTGCAGAGGCGACCAGTCTGGTCAGGCAGCTGACGCGGCTGTTGATGCCGATACTCCGATTACTGTTCCCACGTATCGCAGGGGATGAAAAAGCAATGGGATACATTGCCGCCAATATGGTTGCAAATCTTCTGGGACTGGGTTGGGCGGCTACACCGACCGGTTTGCAGGCGATGAAGGAGCTACAGCGGATTCATCGGGAGACCTGCCGGGTGACAGGAGGAGATCCGAATGCAGCGAGCGATGAAATGTGTTTCTTTATGGTGATCAATATCTCGTCTCTTCAATTAATCCCGATCAACATGATAGCATATCGCTCCCAATACGGTTCGGTGCATCCGGGAGCCATTATTCTGCCGGGCATGATCGCAACGTTTGTCTCAACACTGGCAGGTGTGTTGTATGGTCTCTGGCGCTGCAGGAGAGGAGGCAGGAAATGAGTCTGATGGGTATCATTTCCATGGTTTCCAACTTCCTGATACCGCTGGTGATTTTCTATATTGTCGGTTATGGGATTCTGAATCGTGAGAAGGTATATGACATATTTATCCGGGGTGTGAAGGATGGATTCCGGATTGTGGTGGATATTGCTCCGACGCTGGTGGGACTGATGGTTGCGGTCGGAATCATACGGACATCCGGTGCATTGAATATGCTGGCGAAGCTTCTTGCTCCGATGGGAGAGTTTTTTCGGGTTCCGGCGGAAGTGTTGCCGCTGATTCTGGTGCGGATGTTTTCCACCTCGGCGGCGAATGGACTGGTATTTGATCTGTTTAAAGAGTTTGGGACCGATTCGCAGATCGGGCTGCTGGCATCCATAGTCATGAGCTGTACGGAGAGCATTTTCTATATTATGTCGGTATATTTTCTGGCAGTCGGCATTAAGAAAACCGGATGGACGCTGGTCGGCGGACTGATCGCGACTCTGGCCGGAATCGTAGCGAGTGTGGTAATAAGTACCTTGTTATTCCCGTAGGGATTTGTTATGATAATATATATATTGTTACGGATACGAGGAGGTTACAAATGGACGGCAGCTTTTTTTCAGAGGATGATCTGGCAGGATTATTCAGCGAGTTAGATGAACAGGCAATCGAAGAAGAAATTGATCAGATGGCAGATCGGGAGACCGATGCCTCTTATCAGAGATTTAAAGAAATTATCGAAAAACATCGGTCAGAATAACTAATTTTTTATAATTGTCGCTTCTGTATAGACCTAAAATCTTTCAAAATATTATATTATAATCTATATGAATCAAAAGAGAACAAGTGGGAGAGTGCAGAAGCGATGACAGAGATGGATTTAATCATGGATGAATATTTACAGGAGCATTTTGTAAATAATCCGGAAAGAAGCTTTAAGCGATATGTAGAACATCGAATTAATGATTTGATTATGTCCGGAGAGTTTGAACACCCCTATAATATTTATAAACGCGGAAATATTGACCGGCGGGTACATAGTAAGCTGAAAAAGGTCGGAGACCGATATCGACCGACCAAGGCGATCGCACTGGCATATTGTATTGCGCTGGGCTTGACAGAAGAAGAAGCGGAAGATTTATTATATCTGGCAGGCTATCATTTTGAGGATGCCTGTTTGAATGATCAGATTGTGAAATGCTGTCTGGAGCAGCAGGTATATTCCGCATCCGTAGTTAATACTTATATTTATCGGTTTTCAGAGGTATATGGGATGAAGCCGACACTGGTAGGCTCATTTCCGCGAGAAGCATGAAATGATAATTGTAACGGATAAATTAAAGGAGCAGGCATTCATGCAACTGCTCCTTTTCTAAATGAATTTATAATCCACTATTTAACGGTCTCTATATATCGATCAACCTGTGTCCGCAAGGTATCGAAATCACACGGACCGGTTTCCAGAATGACCTTATGGTAGGCTACCTCGTCGAAATCTGCACCGAGCTTCTCTTCGGCATAGTCCCGCAGTTCAACGAATTCCAGATAACCGATGAAGTACTGAGGATAATATCCCGGCTCTTCGATCATCATATCATATAAGCCCTGTGCGGCATCACCGTTAAATCCGTTATCATCCATATAGCTTGCCAGCTCATCTACAGTATAACCGTAATAGTTTACATAGATGTCCGCCAGACAGGAGAATGCAATGTTCTGCAGAGTGCCTGCGATATACATTTCGCGTACATACTCACTGTCATAATTCTCATAGGTGATCAGATTGTAGGAGCGCATCTCGACATACATGGCCCAGCCCTCATCATAGCCGAGGAAGCTTAGGGCATCCCGGACCGGATAAGGATCCGTGGACAGGAAATACGTCATCTGGTAAAGATGTCCCGGATATCCCTCATGTGCATAAGTGGCAGATAAGCCGCCGGCACCGCCATTGTCTTTGCTTCGGTTTACCTGGATCACATTGTCGGTATAATCATCAATGCAAGGGGTTACACAGAATGCGGGAGATAAGATATCTGCAATGGATGGATCGATATCACTGATCTTATAGTTGACCTCCGGTGGAGTCGGATAAGAACCGTCCATTTCCTGCTTGTAATACTCTAAGAAGCTATGCGGATCGGATAATCCCTCTACTACGAAGTTCTCATCTCCGAAATATTCCATATATACATCCGGCGCATTCACATATACATCATAAAGCATCGTGGTGGAGTCATCCAGCACCTGATTCAGAACCGTTACCATTTCCTTAACGGATTTGGAAGAACCGGTCTTATGCGCCAGAATATACTCATAATATTCTTTTCCACCTTCATAATTGCAGATACCGCCCAGATCCTTGCCCTTGCCCTTCAGACCGTTCAGCTCATCGATCATGTTCTCATAGGCAGGAATCACAGTATTCAGAACGGAGTTTTTGTTTTGGTCCTTATAGGAGCTTTTTTCGGTTTCGGTTAAGAAATCCAGCTCATCGATCCGGTTATCAAAGGTGGTGATCAGATAATTATCCTCGCGATGTGTCAAGAACTCATTACACTGCTCGACCGCATCATCAATGGCACCGTCGGACATACCGTATCCGTTATCGGTACGGTACTTTTCATAGTCCACACAGTACTCAAAATAATCATCCAGAAGCTCCATCAGGGCCAGGTAATCGTCCACATCTTCTTTGGAGTAGAATTCATACAGGGACATATTAAGCGGCATATTGCTCTGTACGCCGGTGACCTGACCGAAAATCGTTCCCTCGTACTTGCAGTCCCGTACGGATAATTCCTGTTCCATATAATGATACAGGACATCATAGGTCAGTTGCTGCTTGGCATCCAGCTTCTTATAATTATAGGACTTTAATTCCTGAAAGGTGCCATCCAGATCATCCCAGTCGGAATCCATGTTTGCAAAGTCGCGGTCATCCAGATCGCCGAGCGTTGGCTCCGGATCCTCGATGCCATACCCATCCGGATCCTTTAAGGTGAAATGGAGATTCAGGGTATTTGAGGTGACTTCCTCTGTAAATAAATCCTCCAGAAATGCATCAAACTCGGCATCGGGTGCTGTGGAAACCGAGGAATCGGTACATCCGGAAGCGGTAAACAGCAGCACTGCACTTAAGGCAACGGCTGTAATTCGTTTCGAAATAGTATGTAGATTCATATAAACTCCTTCTATGCTTGTGTTTTACATAAAATAACCTATCTTAATTATACGCATAGCATTGGGAAAAAACAACTAAAAATAGAGAAGAAAATAGAGAAGAAGTAGCGGAATCGGTGGAATTTTCACCTGGATTTTGGTATACTGACAAGTAGCAGAAAGGAGCATATGTGTATGGAATATCCGCATATGCAGGTATAAGAAGTAAGGAGGATGTTAAGGTATGGGATTTTTAACAGGCAAAACAGCAATCATTACCGGTGGCGGACGTGCAGTTTTAAGTGACGGCGGATGCGGTTCGATCGGCTACGGAATCGCGACGGCATATGCGAAAGAAGGTGCGAACCTTGTTATCACAGGACGAAATGTGAAGAAGCTCGAGGATGCAAAGGAAGAACTGGAGCGTCTGTACGGAATCAAGGTGCTGGCAGTGCAGGCAGACATTGAGGCAGGTGCGGACAATGAAGCAGTGGTTGCCAATGTGGTAAAACAGACCGTGGATACATTCGGAAGAATCGATGTGCTGATCAATAATGCACAGGCATCTGCATCCGGTGTACCGCTGGCAGAGCATACGACCGACCAGTTTAATCTGGCAATGTACTCCGGCTTATATGCAGCTTTTTATTACATGAAGGCATGCTATCCATATTTAAAGGAGCAGAAGGGCTCGGTGATCAATTTCGCATCCGGTGCCGGTCTGTTCGGTAATTTCGGACAATGTGCATACGCAGCAGCGAAGGAAGGCATTCGTGGTCTGACCAGAGTAGCGGCAACCGAGTGGGCCAAGGACGGAGTCAATGTAAATATTATCTGCCCGCTGGCATGGACCTCGCAGCTGGAGCAGTTCCGGAATGCATATCCGGATGCGTTTGAGAAGAACGTACACACGCCTCCGATGGGACATTTCGGAGATGCTGAACTGGAGATCGGAAGAGTCTGTGTACAGCTGGCATCCCCGGATTTCAAGTATATGACGGGTGAGACAATTACACTGGAAGGCGGCTTAGGACAGAGACCATGATGACATTAGTAGTAGGTGCGGGAGCAATTGGAATTGCGATCGCAACATTTTTAAGAAGTCAGGATGTGCAGGTAGACATTCTGGCGCGGGGAAAGACCCTGCAGGCGATTCGTGAGAACGGGATTGGCAGGAATGGACTGTTTGGCGAGTACAGCTGTCCGGCGGGAGATGTCGGAGCGTATGAGTCTTATGAAGAACTTCCTTCCGATGCATATGATTATGTGATCATCAGTACAAAGACGATGGCCAATCCGGAAGTGAGTAAAGAGCTGTGGACTCACCGGGAGTGTCTGAAGGAGAACGGCAGGCTTGTGATCATGCAGAACGGCTGGGGGAATGATGTTCCGTATCTGGAATATTTCCCAAAGGAGCAGGTATATAATGCCAGAGTGATTACCGGATTTTTAAGACCGGAGCCGAATATCAGTCACATCACGGTGCATACGGCACCGATTCTGCTGGGTTCCCTGCACGGATGTGATAACAGCTGTATGGAGCCACTGGCACATGCATTGGACACGGCAGGGATGCCGACGCAGGTAACAGAGGATGTCGGTAAGTTCCTGTGGGCAAAGATGCTTTACAACACGACTCTGAATCCGCTGGGAGCGATTCTTGGAGTGAACTACGGAAAGCTGATGGAGTCGGAATCCTCCAGAGCCATTATGGACCAGCTGATCGATGAGACCTATGCGGTTATGGATGCAGCAGGCTACACGACCAATTGGGCAACGGCCGGAGAATATAAGCAGGTATTTTATGAGAAGCTGATACCGGATACCTATTATCACCGGGCATCCACACTGCAGGATATCGAGAAGAAGCAGAAGACGGAAATCGATACGTTAAATGGTCGTATTGTGGACCTGGCAAAGGAGTATGGAGTGCCGGTTCCGGGACATGCCATGATTGTCCGGCTGATTCACAGCATGGAAGATAATTTCTAGTAGAATGCTTGACAGTTGAGAGGCGGATAGGTATACTTAAAGATAGTTTTGTTAGGTTATACGCGAGAAAAAGAAGAGTACATGAGAAGGACACTGACAGAGGCTCTGAGTAGCTGTGAACAGAGAGTGGAGTCCTTATGGAAGATGGTCTTGGAGTGATTTATATCCGTCTTTAAGATGACTTGAGCAGAAGGCCGAAACGCCGGACAGGAATCTTAAGGGCGGGTTTTCTGATTGGAAGAGAAATAGAATGCAGGAGGAGCAGAAATGGCAAAGAAACCTTATTACATCACAACTGCGATTGCCTATACATCAGGCAAGCCGCACATTGGAAACACGTATGAAGTCGTACTGGCAGACAGTATTGCGCGGTACAAGAGATTTTTAGGCTATGATGTACGGTTCCAGACCGGTACCGATGAGCATGGTCAGAAGATCGAGCTGAAGGCAGCAGAAGCAGGCGTTACCCCGAAGGAGTTCGTAGACAAGACTGCCGGTGAGATCAAGAGAATCTGGGATCTGATGAATACTTCCTATGATAAGTTCATTCGTACTACCGATGAGGATCATGAGAAGCAGGTTCAGAAGATTTTTAAGAAATTGTATGAAAAAGGTGATATTTATAAAGGTGAGTATGAGGGTATGTATTGTACACCTTGTGAGTCTTTCTTTACCAGCTCCCAGCTGATCGACGGCAAGTGTCCGGACTGTGGCAGAGAGTGCCAGCCGGCGAAGGAAGAGGCATACTTCTTTAAACTCAGCAAATACACCGACAAGCTGATCCAGCACATTAACGCTCATCCGGAGTTCATTCAGCCGGAGGCAAGAAAGAACGAGATGATGAATAACTTCCTGCTTCCGGGACTGCAGGATCTGTGTGTATCCAGAACCTCCTTTAAGTGGGGTATCCCGGTTGATTTTGATGACAAGCATGTCATTTATGTATGGATCGATGCATTAACGAACTACATTACCGGCCTTGGCTATGATGTAGACGGCAACAGTGATCCGTTATTTAAGAAGTACTGGCCGGCAGATCTGCATCTGATCGGAAAGGATATTTTACGATTCCATACCATTTACTGGCCGATCATGCTGATGGCATTAGACCTTCCGCTTCCGAAGCAGGTATTCGGTCATCCATGGCTGATCCAGAGTGACGGAAAGATGAGCAAGTCCAAGGGAAATGTGATCTATGCAGATGATCTGGTAGATATGTTTGGTGTTGATGCAGTCCGCTATTTCCTGCTTCATGAGATGCCGTTTGAGAATGATGGTGTGATCTCATGGGAGCTGATCGTAGAGCGTATGAACTCCGATCTGGCCAATACGTTAGGAAATCTGGTGAACCGGACCATTTCCATGTCCAATAAATACTTCGGCGGTATCGTTTACAATTCAGAGGTTTCAGAACCGGTAGACGAGGAGCTGAAGAAGCTGGCACTGGAGACTCCGTTAAAGGTAACAAAGGCAATGGAGAAGCTTCGGGTTGCAGATGCGATTACAGAGATATTCACACTCTTTAAGAGATGTAACAAATACATTGATGAGACCATGCCTTGGGTACTGGCAAAGGATGAGACATCCCGTGGCAGACTGGAGACCGTTCTTTACAATCTGGTTGAGAGTATCACCATTGGTGCTGTATTGTTAAAGTCCTTCATGCCGGAGACTGCAGAGAAGATCTTAAAGCAGTTAAATACAACCGATCGTGAGTGCGATCAGCTGGGAAGCTTTGGTATGTATCCGAATAACAATAAGGTAACCGAGAATCCGGAGATTTTATTTGCCCGTTTGGATGTGAATGAGGTTCTGGAGGAGCTGGAGCGCCGGAAGGAAGAAGCGAAATTAAATCAGTACGGTCCAGGCATTGATGTTGAGCAGAAGGAAGAGATCGACATTGATCTGTTTGACAAGGTACAGTTACGGATGGGACAGATCATTGCCTGTGAAGAGGTAAAGAAGTCCAAGAAGCTGTTATGCTCACAGGTTAAGATCGGCAGCGAGATCCGTCAGATTGTATCCGGTATCAAGTCACAGTACTCACCGGAAGAGATGGTAGGTAAGAAGGTCGTTGTAGTAACGAACTTAAAGCCGGCAACACTGGCAGGAGTAAAATCAGAGGGCATGCTTCTGTGTGCAGAGGATGAGAACGGAAATCTTTCTCTGCTGACATCCGAGAAGGAGATGCCGCACGGAGCAGAGATCCGTTAACAGAATTTGAAGAATGGAATGACCGCATATCAGGAATGGTGTGCGGTCATTTATAAAACCGGTAGAAAAGCAGGAGATAAAGGTTATGTGGCAGTATTTACAATATGTATTATCCGCAGCACTTACGCTGGGATTTGTGACGATCGGGATCATCAGCTGTGTGGTTTTGCACCGGCAGAAGGGCATTCTGGTGGAAAGCCGGCTGGGACAATCCAGCAGTGTATCGGAGATCATCAATGTCAATGTGGCACTGGTGGGAATCGCCATGTCTGTCTGGTTCCGGTATTACATATTTGTGCCGCCGCTCTTGATGTATATCTTCTTTATTGTCATAACGACTCGAATCCGCAGTGGACTTTCCGAAGAAGGCATGTTTGTGGGATTAACTTTTATTGACTGGGAGCATATTGAAGGTTATAAATTCGTAAATGACAACATAAATACAATAAAGGTGAAGCTGCGCGCCAATAAGCGTCAGTACATTATTGAATGCGAGAAGGACCGGCAGGAAGAAGTGGAGAATCTGGTCCGCAAAAAGTTAAAAGAGATTCCGGGAAATAATTGACACAGGAAGGGTGGAAGTTTATACTGTTGAAGGATAAAAACAGATGAAAGTACGGAGGTGCATTATGCGACATTTGATTGATCCAATGGATTTAAGCGTACAGGAAATTGAGAAGCTGTTGGCACTGGCCAATGACATTATCGAACATAAAGAAAAATATAGTGAGGTATGTAAGGGCAAGAAGCTTGCAACCTTATTTTTTGAACCAAGTACAAGAACCCGGTTGAGCTTTGAAGCGGCTATGATAGAGTTAGGTGGCAATGTACTTGGTTTTTCTTCGGCCGATTCGTCTTCGGCAACGAAGGGAGAAAGCGTTCATGATACGGTTCAGGTCGTAGGCTGCTATGCGGATATTATTGCAATGCGGCATCCGAAGGAGGGAGCACCGTTGCTCGCATCCTTAAAGTCACCGGTGCCGATCATTAATGCGGGAGACGGCGGACATGCACATCCGACACAGACTCTGACGGATCTGTTAACGATTCAGCGGGAGAAGGGAAGACTGGAAAACTTCACGATTGGTTTCTGCGGCGATCTGAAATTCGGCAGAACCGTACACTCCCTGATCAAGGCATTGTCCCGGTATCAGAATATCCGTTACATTCTGATCTCTCCGCAGGAGCTGCAGGTACCGGATTATATCCGGGAGGAAGTATTTGAGGAAAACAATATCCCATATGAGCAGGTAGAGAGTATGGAGGATGTGATCGGAGATCTGGATATTTTATACATGACCCGTGTTCAGAAGGAGCGGTTCTTCAATGAGGCAGATTATATCCGGTTACGGGATACCTACATTCTGGATACAGAGAAGCTGAAGAAGGCGAAGCCGGATATGTCAATCCTGCATCCATTGCCAAGAGTGAATGAGATTTCGACAGAGGTAGATGATGATCCGCGGGCATGTTATTTCAAGCAGGTAATGAACGGAAAGCATGTGCGTATGGCATTGATCATGACACTTCTCGGTCTTGCACCGGAGAATCTGTAAAGTAAAGGAGACAGGGATATGAACATTGACAGTATTACAAACGGAATCGTATTAGATCATATTAAAGCAGGAAAGAGTATGCAGATCTACCAGGATCTGGAGCTGGATAAGCTGGACTGCAGCGTGGCGATCATTAAAAATGTAAAGAGTAATAAGCTGGGGCGCAAGGATATCATCAAGATCGATCAGGATTATTCCATCAATCTGGATGTGCTTGGATACATTGATCCGGATATTACCGTCAGCATTATCAAGGACGGAAAGACCGTAGAAAAGAAAAAAGTTGAACTGCCGGAGAAGCTGGTGAATATAATATTCTGTAAGAATCCACGTTGTATCACTACAACCGAGCAGGGGATTGATCATATATTTAAGCTGGTAAATCGCGAGAAACGTACATACCGTTGCATCTATTGCGAAGAAGAACGGCAGACAATGAGCTAAGACCGGGACACCTCTTGAGAAAAAAGGTTTACAAACAGGAAAGTTGTGTTATAATTAGCCTAGTTATGCTTAAATAATGGGCATAGAATGTAATCTGATAAAAATAATTAATTGATATATAAAATAATGTAAGAGGTGCATTATGGAGCAGTATGTAATAAAGGGCGGAACCCCTTTAGTTGGTGAAGTAACAATAGCAGGAGCAAAGAACGCAGCCCTTGGGATTCTGGCAGCTGCGGTTATGACAGATAAAGAGTGTATTATTGAGAATGTACCGAATGTCCGGGATACCAAGGTATTATTGCAGGCTATCCGGGAGATTGGAGCAACGGTACGATATATTGATGAGCATACGGTCAGCATTTGTGGCGGAACGATCACGAATATTGATTCGTTATGTGTAGATGATGAGTTTATTCGTAAGATTCGGGCATCTTACTATCTTCTGGGTGCCTTACTTGGAAAATACCGACGTTCTCAGGTTGCCCTTCCGGGTGGCTGTGAGATCGGAAGCAGACCGATCGACCTGCATGTCAAGGGTTTTAGGGCATTAGGTGCCGAGGTCGTGATCGATGGCGGAATGATCACCGTCAGTGCAGATCAGCTGATCGGAAAGCATATTTATCTGGATACTGTCAGTGTCGGTGCAACCATTAATATCATGATGGCAGCGGTTCTGGCAGAAGGTAAGACCACGATCGAGAATGCAGCGAAGGAGCCGCACATCGTTGATGTAGCGAACTTCTTAAACAGTATGGGTGCGAATATCAAGGGTGCCGGTACGAATGAGATCCGGATCCGTGGCGTAAAAGAATTAAGCGGCACCGAGTATTCGATCATTCCGGATCAGATTGAGGCAGGTACCTTTATGATGGCGGCCGCCGCGACCGGTGGTAACATCCTGATCAAGAATGTTATTCCGAAGCATCTGGAGGCGATCAGTTCCAAGCTGACAGAGATCGGAGCAACCGTAGAGGAATACGATGATGCGGTACGCGTGATCGGAGATAGGGAGAAACGGCTGGGTGCAACACAGATCAAGACACAGCCATATCCGGGCTTTCCGACTGATATGCAGCCACAGATGGCGATTACACTTGGACTTTCGGAAGGAACCAGTGTGATTACCGAGAATATTTTTGAAAATCGTTTTAAATATGTGGATGAGTTAATGCGCATGGGTGCGAATATCAAGGTAGAGGGTAATATGGCAATTATTACCGGCGTGGACCATTACAGCGGTGCTTCCGTGGTGGCACCGGATCTCCGGGCAGGTGCGGCACTGGTAATCGCAGGGCTGGCAGCGGAAGGCTTTACCATTGTGGAAGACATCAAGTATATCCAGCGCGGTTATGAGCGGTTTGAAGAGAAATTACGGGCCTTGGGCGGTAAGATCGAGATCGTGGAGACCGAGAAGGATATTATGAAATTTAAACTGAAGGTCAGTTAAGAATCAGGGGAAATGAGGAGCGAACAGTTTGAAGGTTCGCTCTTTTTATGTTTTAAAGAAAAAAATGCAGAAAGCTGAAGACAAACGGATGCCTGTCTCGTTCTATTAAACAGAGAGGGAAGGAGGTAGATAGGATCGTGGATATCAATATATCAGCGCTGATGGATCGATATCAAAACTTAATATTTTCTATTTGTTATCAGATGACCGGCGATTATTTTGCGGCAGAAGATCTGACGCAGGACACGTTCGTATCTGCTTATCGGAATCTGGAGCAGTTTGACGGCAGCTATGAGAAGGCATGGCTGTGCAGGATTGCGGCAAATAAATGCACCGATTACCTGAAATCGGCGAAGCGGAGGTCGGAGCCGGTGGACTGGGATGAGATGCAGGATCTTCCGGCAGAGGATACCGGACCGGAGCAGGAGACCTATGAGGCACTGGTGCGGGAGCAATTGTTACAGCGATGCCGGCAGTTAAAGCCGCCATATGATCAGATTGCAGAGTTATATTTCTACCGGGAGGAATCACCGGAGGCAATTGCCGGGAAGTTAAACCGGAACCGAAAGACCGTACAGACACAGATTTATCGGGCACGAAGTATGTTACAGAAGCTATATCGAAAGGAGGAGTTCCTATGAATCAGGGATATTTGTCAGACGAAGAGCTGAAGAGACTGATCGAAGATGTTGAAGATAATAAGATGCTGCAGGCACCGGCGAATCTAAAGCGACAGGTGCTGGAAACACTGGATGCGGATAAGGCACGCATCAGAACGAAGAAGCAGCGGAAGAAATTAGTCATATTTGAGATGAAGATTGCCGGCGGACTGGCAGCGGCTATGCTGATGCTGTTCCTTTTGCCGATTACGGCACAGGGCGAGCAGGCCGGAGAGACTGCGGAGAAAGAGCCGACCGTCATTGAAGTAAAGACGCAGGAATTCTTCCATGTATGCAGGCAGATTTCCGACCGGATGGTAGAAGGGATCAGCGAGGCTAGTGACCGGATGTTAAATCCGTGGCTGGATAAATCGGCAGAGTCAACCGAAGAGACAGAGCCGGGACAGAATGAATAAGAGATATAAGAAGAGTAAGAAAAGAAAGGATTGATGAGATATGCGTAGAAAGAAAAGTAAGTTTTTGACATTTATATTCTCCCTGCTTCCGGGAGCCGGAGAGATGTATATGGGATTCATGAAAATGGGAGTGTCCCTGATGGCAGAATTTTTCGGGATTATATTCCTGGCAACGGTTACGGAGGTAAGTCAGCTGCTGCTGATTGATATTATCCTGTGGTTTTATGCATTCTTCCATGTACACAGCATTGCCGGAGCTTCTGATGAGGAGTTCAGCCGGCTGGAGGATAAATATCTGATCCCGTTGTATGAGTCAAATCCGGGACGGCAGTCTAAGATGATGCGGAGATTCTGCTCTATTGTGCTGATTGTTCTGGGGGCATTTATGCTGTGGAACATGGGTATTAAGATGCTTGGCAGTATCCTTTATCTGCCGGGAGTAGAGTATGTTCCGAAGGTTCTGGTTGCAGTTGGCCTGATCGTGCTTGGTATTGTGATGATTCAGGGCAAGAAGGAGGCTCTGGATCAGGAGACTCTGGATCAGGAAACGCTGGATCAAGAGGCTCTGAATCAGAAGGAAGCGGATAGTCAGGAAGCTTTATCTGAAGGAGGTGTGGATCATGAGTGATTTACAGGAAGTACAGGGCCTGCAGGGCATACAGCCACTGCAGGAAATCAGACAGGAACAGGAAACAGAACCGGTATGGACACACCGGACGAAACGGACGCACCGGATCGGAACGATCACGTTCGGACTGATGCTGGTTGGGTTTGGAGTTGGATTCTTACTGCATATTATAAATCCGGAAATCACATATTTCACAGTCTGGCAGTTTTGGCCATGTACTTTGATTTCGCTTGGAATTGAGGTATTGATCAGTACCTTTTATGCAGAAAAAGCAAAGTACGACGGTTGGGCGATCGCACTTTGCTTCCTGATCGTATTCTTTTCCATGGGGTTAGCAGGAACAGAATTTCTATTTGATTACTGGGACAGATTCTTTTGACAGGCATCATTGATCAGATCCACGATCAGATCAATGGAATTTGTCATCCGGCTGTTTTTCATGGCCGCCTGGTAGTCTGCCCGGTGAGTATATACCTGATCAACAGCATTTAACAGGGTTTCCTTTGTGAGATCTTCCTCCGGAAGAACATAACTGAAGCCCTGTTTTTTAAATGATTCTGCATTCAGGATCTGGTCACCGCGGCTGGCCTTGGCACCTAACGGAATCAGAAGATTTGGCTTGGCAAGTGCCTGAAGCTCGCAGATCGCATTGGCTCCGGCTCTGGAGATCACAATATCAGCAAGAGCGAGCAGAGAGCTTAATTCCTTCTTGATGTATTCATACTGGACATAGCCGTCACGATGCTCATAAGCAATGTCCAGCTTTCCTTTTCCGCATAAATGAATGATCTGATAGGTCTTTAAAAGCTCGTCCAGACATTCCCGAACGGCCTCATTCACTCTCACACTTCCGGTGCTGCCACCGATTACAAGGATGGTCGGCTTATTTGCCTGAAGCCCGGTGAACTGAATGGCATCCAGCGGATTACCGTGAAATAATTCCTGACGGATCGGAGTTCCGGTCAGCACAGCTTTCCCCTTCGGGAGATGCTCCATAGCTTCCGGAAAGTTACAGCAGATCTTGGCTGCACTTGGAATACAGAGCTTGTTTGCCAGACCCGGAGTCATATCAGATTCATGGATGATCGCCGGGATCCGATGATTCTTGGCAGCTATAACAACCGGAACGGATACGAATCCGCCTTTACTGAATACGACATCCGGTTTTAGACTCTTCATCAGACGGGAAGCCTCTCCGTACCCTTTAATAACCCGGAACGGATCTGAGAAATTCTTTACATCAAAGTAGCGACGCAGCTTTCCGGATGAAATCCCGTGATACGGAATGCGCATATCTTCTATCAGCTTCTTCTCGATTCCGTTATAGGAACCGATATAATGAATGTCATAACCCTCTTCCTTCAGCTTTGGGATCAAAGCAATGTTGGGGGTGACGTGTCCGGCTGTTCCGCCGCCGGTTAAAATAATTCGTTTCATATGCCCTCCTTATTTATTGGCAATGGCTTCCTTTAATGCGGTTGCCAGCTGGTCCGGACAGGAAGTAGGACGGAAGCCGCAACGGATACCCTCCATACGGCTGATCGCTTCATTGACATCCATACCTTCGACTAAGGCAGCGACACCCTGTGTGTTGCCGTTGCATCCGCCGGTAAATTTAACATTGCGCACCTTGTTGTCAATGACATCAAAGGAAATCTGTGAAGAACAGGTTCCGTGTGTTTTATATACCATACTGAATCACTCCTTTTGTGAAATACGGGATACTATCATTATCCCTAAATGTAAGAAGAATTATAGCAGTCTACGGTTATTTTTGCAATCTGTTTTCACTCTGCAGTGCCTGTGAAACATGGTTGATCCCACGAGTGGATGCCAGACAGGTAGTGCCGTTGGTCAGATAGATGGACTGTGTTTCACGATCGACACGCAGGACATGGTTCAGATTGACCAGACATCCTTTGTGAGAACGGATAAAATAGGATGGAAGCTCGCTGCTGATCTTCGCCAGGGTACCATAGAATTCTGCGGTCCGATGTTCCATAACCACCAGTATCTTGTGAGGAACCGGGGAGGCGGTAATATAAAGGATATCATTGGAACGGAACTGAACAGTCTGGTGTCCGATTTTAAAGGCAATGGTATCTTCGGATTTTCCCGGCGTTAGATAGCGGGTAACTGCCTGATTCAGACAATCATGAATGCGGGAGATAATATCCCAGCCGTCGTCCTTCAGAATGAAATCCATAGCTTCTACTTTATATTTAAATGTAAGCATTGCCATTTCAGAATGGGTGGTAATAAAGACAATAAAGCCGCGGGAATCAAATTCACGGATCCGCTGTGCCAGCTCAAAGCCGTCCATGGATGCATGCAGATCGATATCTAATAGATAGAAGCCCGCATGAGCGTTTTTTAAATAATGCTGTTTGGCAGCATGGAGCAGCTCTTCCGGTGTGGTTACGGCTGTAAGCAGCTCAACATCATATTCTTCGATCAGGATCAGGTTTTCAATTGTTTGTCTGTATTGCTGCAAAAGAACCGGATTGTCCTCGCAAATAAAAACCGGTAGCATCGTGATCACCTCTTAGGATAGATTGTTAAAGTCTGCGTAAATGCATGGTTCTCATAGGATGGTGTAGATTGAATATTGCGATAGTTTTTTAATGTCTGTCTGGCCAGATAGAGTCCCATTCCGCGATGTTCACCCTTGGTAGAATAATTCAAGGTGCCTAATTTCTGGAGCTGGAGCGGAAATTCCTGACAGGTATTCCGTATAATGAAAACAACGGCATCTGAGTCTGTAAGGACGGCAACATGGAGCTGTCGTTGATCGGCGGAAAGCTCCGGAGCGTTCAAGGCATCAATAGCATTGTCCAGATAAATCCCCAGCACACGGGCAATATCTATCGGATCTGCATCCAGCCGGCGGATCGGTTCCCGGATTTCCAGAGTAACAGAAATATTCATTTCCACAGCCTTTACAAATTTATTGTATAAAATACTCTTGATTTCTGCAATCTCAAGATTCTGTAATTGTCCGAGATCCTGATAACTGTTCTGAAACATGGTGCGGGTCGGTGAAATCTTGGTTTCGTAGAAGTCTGTCAACGCAGCCCAGTCTTTATTGGCAACGTAATAATCCATGGTGGTCAGCAGGTTTAAGTAGTCATGTTTGAAGCCACGGAGATTCTGATAAAGCTCTTCAACCTGAGCCGTATAGTTCTGCAGGCTCTTATATTGGACATTCTGGGTCTGCAGCTTCACATCCCGCTTGAACATATGGATCAGGAGAATGATAAACAGACAGGTGATCATAAAGAATACGATAAACAGGAGCGTATTTACATACACCAGCTCCTGTGGGAAGTTCTGAGTTTCTTCATAGGTATAATTATAGACAAAGATCATGGCACATAGCCCAAGATAAACCAGAAATAATGTGGTGAATGGAAAGGACAGGTTTAATTTATTACCGATAAAATGCTGGTATAGCCAGCGCAGACCAAAGGAAACAAATAGTAAGAGCACCGTAAAAAGGGTATAGTAAACAATAGGATAATTGGTAATAGCATCCAGTTCCGATATGCCATGTGTCAAGTGGTGAAAGGCTAGCAGACCATAGTTTAAAACAATGGATAGTAGATAGTTAAACAAGGATAGACAAACGGCCAGAATATTGCGTTTGGTTAAGATATAGATATAAATAAAAATCAGGCATAGTTCAATGTATGGCGAAAAATCAGATAGAAAAACAATACAGGTGGGAGATGTAATAAAAAACAGGAGATGCAAAATTATTTTATTACGCGTGTTTAACAAGCCCAAAATAGGGATAAGTAGAACAATATATAAATCAACAACATCAAATATGTAATATGAAAATTCGTAAAATGTCAAATCTTGTCGCCTGCCTTGTATTTTTTTGCATACATGCTTTAAAATCCAACGTTTATGACAAAAACGGAAACGATAGAAATTTATATGCTACAATTCTACCATAATCAGCAAGGGAAGAAAAGGTAAAGAATGAGTTTAACGGAAAAATTCGCCAATCGAATCGCGGTATGGAGTCTGCCGAAAGATCAGGAGCATTATGAAGAACAGCTGGAGGTTCTTTCCTATGGATATGTCCTGTTTCTGGAAAATGCATATAAGACTCTGGTATTACTTACTATAGCAATTCTGACACACACATTGATCCAGACGGTTATTATTATCGGAAGCTTTGTGCTTGTGAGAAGCTTTGCCGGAGGAATACATTGTAAAAGCGGACTTGGCTGTACAGCCTGTATGGTTCTGGTCTGGGCAGTGGGATTGGCAATAGCACGAGTGGGAATCTGCCTGCCATTGCTGGTGTTTATGATAATGATCGAGACAGGAGTGATCGTGAAATATGCACCGAAAACAACACGGAACAATCCGATCCGAAAAGAAGATATCCGTAAGGCAAAGCGGAGAGGCGCAATTATTTCAACCGGTGTTCTGCTGGGAGCCGGAGCTGTGATCGGCTTTGGATTCGGCAGAATGGAGATTTTGGATATGATAACGGCTTCATTATTTATCGAAAGCCTTAGCATATTATTATTAGTTAAAAAGGAGGAAACGCGACATGAAGAAAATGAGTGGAGTGAAGGCAACAGTTGCTAAGATGGGGGAGCATCTGGCATGTAATTCTGTTGGAAAGAGTATTCCATACTATTTCTATGAGCCAAAGGTGCCTGCAGCACTGAAGGACAAGATGGAAAAGGACTGCAAATAAGATTGTAGTTCGGGAGTTTTACTGAGGACAGTAAATATACGAGGGAGCGAACGGGGATTCATAAAAAACAGCCTCAAAGGATCAGCACACTTTGAGGCTGTTTTTTGCATGCCCGTTTAAATCCGGAGGTCTGTTAAAGATCATGACTGAAACATAAAACGCAGATGCCGCAGTCCGTCGCGGATAGAGTGCAGGTGGGATTTGCGGGGATGGCTGCTGACGGAAAGGGTAGTGGGAACCTGGGCTATGGAAGCACCATGTGCTGCAAAGCAGGCAATCAATTCCGTTGCAAACTCCATACCACTGGTATGAAGGGGCAGCTGCTGTGCAACTGCGGTATGGAAGCCGCGCAGTCCACAGTGAAAATCGCGGATGTCCAGGTGATAGCGGATGCGCCCGATAAAGGAAAGGATCGGAACTCCGATATAACGGTGAGAGAAAGGCATGGCACCGGGAGCAATGCCGCCGGCAAACCGGTCTCCAATCACAAACCGGGTTCCGGAACGCAGTTCTGCAAGAAATGGCAGCAGGTGTTCGAAGTCATAGGTGGTATCACAATCTCCCATGATGGTATAGGTTCCACGTGCCTGTCTGATCCCTGCGCGAAGGGCATTTCCGTATCCCCGTTCCGGGACGGAAATCACACGGGCGTCCAGGCTCCGGGCAATCTCGGCAGATCGATCTGTACTGCCGTTATCAACAATCAGGATTTCCCCGAGTACCTGATTATCTGTCAAAAATTTCCGGGCTGAACGGATAGCATCCGGCAGATTGGCTTCTTCATTCAGACAGGGCATGAGAATCGTCAGCTCCGGCGCTTCCGGGCTGTTCTGGATTTGGATGGGTTCCATAGCTTCCTCCATTTCTTTTTTAACCAGTCGGCATCAACACCCTGACAAACCGCTGTGCCGATACAAAAGATCGTTGCAAATAAAGCCCGGTAGGTGAAGAAGCAGTGAATGTATGAGTGATTTGACAGGACCAGGTAGCGGAGCAGGGGTACACATGCCAGTATTCCGAGTAACAGTGGCAGTGGATTAATATGACTTCCACGCCGGGTCATATAATAGAAAAAAGCAATTCCAAATAAAGTAAGGAAGATGACCGGAACTGCGTGCTGTCCCAGATAGGAAAATGGAAACAGGTAATATAAATTACGGGGAATCGCCTGTAGCAGCATAGTGGTCTCATCAACGATGCCTTGATCCGTAATGTCAATAGCACCACTCAGCCGGAAGGATGCCTGCGAGAGTGCAGATTGAAATAGATTCTCATGCAGGATCAGACTGCCGATCCCCCATTTTAAACTCCAGGTACCGGCATAGGCCAATAACCATAACAGGCAGGCCGGCAGAGAGAAACGAACACCATCGGAAAAGGAAGTCAGATGAAAAGTAGTATCCGACCACCGGTCGGCAGATGGCTGATATGCTTTGATCAGAATCAGTGCCAGAGGCACCAGCAGTGTCAGAGTCTCTGTTGTCAGAAAGTCAAAATAAGCGGTCAGACTGCCAATACACATCAGAAGCAGCCATAACGCATCCTGTCCCTTTTCATATAAGACAGTCACCAGAATACAGGCGAGGTTCATGAGCAGAAAAGTCCAAATATATTCAAGGCTGAACGGAACATACCAGATGGAGATCATGATTGATCCGGTCAGGAAGCAGAGGATCGTACTGCGGCCGTAACGGTATCGGATCATGCATAGGATCAGCAGAGCTGTCAGAAGCAGCAGGGTGGATCCGAGCAGGATATAGATCTGTTTCAGATTAAGAATCAGCAGCAGAGGCCGGAGAAGTGCAATCGAGCCATGCCAGTAGCGGCTGTATTCCAGGGTTGGTGCCGGAGCATTGGCTAAAGCATACTTCAGGTTCACATTCTCATTTTCAGAATCCGTATGATAATAAGAAGAACGGAGAACCGAGGTAACCGGATGTTCCGAGTCATAGTAATAAATAATGTTCATCAAAATGGAATCGGCATACCGATCGATCCGGGAAGCCGGATTGGATGCGGAGGCATAAAAGAATACCTCATGTCTGTTCAGAAGGGCGGAGGATTCCTCCAGATTGTGTTGAATATCGGTACGCGGAATACATGCGGCGGCGATCAGACATCCGAACTGAGCCACAATAAGCAGAGCAAACAATAGAGCTGCTATTGCTGTAAAACGTAGTCGTTGTTTATTGACGCGAAAATGTTGTGGTTGCTTGTCAGCCTTCATATAATCCCCCTCCCATGTAAATATTCAGCTCCTAGTGTAACATGAATGTTCGGGTGGCTCAAGTGCAGAAGTTGAGACAATATTTAAATAACTAAGAAAAGTAGAAATTTTATTGCGAATTAAAAGAAACATATGATATGCTTAAAAGGTTACTAAAATGTAACCGCAATTAAAATCATAGAAGAGGGGTGTAAGTATGAGAGATAGGTTCAGAAGATTTGTGGCAGCTTTATTAGCTGTATTTATGATTTTTCAGTTCCCGGCAGGGGATGGAAGCGGTATCGGAAATGAGATAACACAGGCGTTTGCGGCCACATCGGCATATAATATTAATCTGGGTACAGGCGTGTTGCAGACGGGAGACGGATATCAATGGTCGGAAGCAGAGGGAGATACGGTTTATTATGGACGGGGAGCAGCGGTTGCGAACAGCGGCGGTATGTCTTACCGGGTATTAAAAAATAACGGAAGCTCCATGCTGCTGGACTGTGCACAGACATATAAGTATGAGAATCATTTAAGTAATTATTCGGAATTTGGAGCATGGGAAAGCAGTGTGCCGAAAGAGGATATGAACAGTGATATCGGAAGCAAACTGCAGTTAAGGGATGACGAAGTATCAAAGCTTCTGGATACCGTACACCCGGCTGAGAACTATACGGCAGAGGATGGCACGGTTTATACATCATCTGCAGGTGCAGATAAGGTATTCATGCTGAGTGCGGAGGAGATAGCAACCTATTATGCGGATGACAGCGCTCGGGCTAAGGGCGGCGCATACTGGCTGCGTTCGACCGGCAGCAATAGGGAGCTGACCGATGCGAATACATATGTGACGGCAGATGGTCAGATCATGACGACCAGATCGGGAAGCTATGCAGCCAGTCCGGCATTTCAGATAGATTCTTCGATTTCAAGTGTTTTATTTACTTCAACTGCAGATGGAAAGGCGACCGGGTTACAGCAGCCGGAGCAGGTTACAAATCAGAAATGGGTATTAACGCTGTTAACGGCGGGAACGCTGGAGCTGGCAGACGAAGAGGTAGCGGTGAGCGTTGAAGCAGATCCGGCGGGAGATACGGACCAGACAAAGACACCGGCTGTCTTCTGGAGTTCGGCAGTGACGGTGGAGAATTTCGAAGTGGCAGATAATCCGTGCCAGTATTCGGTACTGATTACAGATCGGGCATATACTGCAGCAAATGCAAAGATCAAATGGTATGGCCGGATTAAAGAAATAGAGGACGGAGATGCTGAAACGATTGCATTCCGGCTTCCATCGGATTATGAAACTACGGATCATGTATATCTCCTTGCAGAAAAGGATTTTAAGAATTCATTGGCTGAGATCTATCTTTCTCATGCAACAAGGCCGCTGGAGATCGATCTGGGAATCAGCCGGGTAGCGGTTGATTCTGAGGGTACACATCTTGTGACCACAGATCAGGAGGAGCAAATCTGTTATCCAAAGGCCGGATATCAGGAGAAGTTTGAAGCTGTTTATACGGTTGAGGACGGTTATTATATTCCGGAGGATTATGCGGTCGAGGAGCAGTCCGGTATTCAGGTGACCAGATTAAGCAGTACACAGCTTAAGGTATCCGGTATACCGACGGCACCGGTTGTAGAAATCCCGCTGGAGGCGGCAACGAAAGAGGAGCCGGAGACAGAAGAACCGACAACGGAGTTACAGCCCGGCAGAGGCAGTGTGACCATGGCCGATTATTATTACGGCGGAACAGCGCCGGCGCCGGAGCTGAAGTCTGAGACAAACGGTACAGCAGGAGTGGTTGTGGAATATAAGAAGGCATCCGAACCGGATACCGCTTATACGACAAAGGTTCCAACGCAGGTAGGTGAGTATATGATACGTGCCACCTTCCCTGCAACAGAGAGCTATGCGGCTGTGACTGCAGCGGCGGAGTTTGCTATCCGCTATCTTCCGACACCGGAACGGGCATACTCCCTGAACGGAACGCAGGGTGAGAAGGGATATTATACCTCCAGTGTGACGGTAGTACCGGCAGAAGGCTATCTGATCGCAGATGCGCTGGATGGTGATTATGCAGAGAATCTGATACTGACACAGGATATGGAAGCGGGACAGATTTATCTTAAAAAGCAGGCAACCGGAGAGAAGACGGATGGGATTGCCAGAGAGGCAGTTCTGATCGATCAGAGGGTACCGGCGATCACAGCAGTTAAGGATGGAGAGACCTATTATAAGGATTCCGTTCAGGTTGTAATATCAGATAAGAATCTGAGCCGGATACAGATCAATGATGATAATATAGTTGTAAAGGGAACGGAGATGACATTTACCCTTTCTTCCAATCATGGTTCTGAAGACTATCAGATTGTTGCAAGAGATGTGGCAGGAAATGAAACGAAGGTATCTCTGACGGTTGCAGCTCCATGGATGAAGAAGGGTATTATCCCGACGGGTGAGCTGATCCGGTTAAAGAGTGACCGGGCCTATTCCTTCGGAGATGGCACCTGGCAGGTAGAAGGAGACACCACCAGTTATGCCGGAGGCAGAAGCTTTTACGTTAAGAAGGACGGAGAATATACATTTACAAAGAAGAATTAAGCAGGACGGATGCGAAAGGAGTTAGAGATGGAGGAGTCAAAAAAAACGGTAAAGAAGGGACCGCTGATTGGGGCAATCGCGGGTGTGGCAGTGGTGATCCTGGCAGTCGTTGTCATTCTTCTGCTTAACAGAAAGGAAGCGGTCTACCGGATCATCAAGGTGTTTGAGCTGGATGGCAAAAGTACCGTGACCAGACAGGATATCGGAGATCTCGATGCCTATGATAATATGGTTCTGGAATCCGGAGATCAGGTATATGTCGATAGCGGTTCGCTGACACTTAAGATGGATGAGGATAAATACGTCTACGCAGAGGAAAAGACGCGGTTTCAGCTGGAGGCTGCCGGAACCAGCGAGAACAGTAAGACCAGAATCCGGTTAGAAGAGGGGGTTCTTACGAATGAGATCCAGAATAAATTAAGTGATGAGTCTTCCTATGAGGTAAATACGCCGAACTCTACCATGTCTGTTCGCGGAACGATTTATATGGTAGATGTATATGAAGAAAACGGCATCCGCTATACGAAGGTCTCTGTATTCGAAGGGGCGGTGGCCACAAAGCTGATATATGCGGATGGTTCGGTTTCCGATCAGGAGAAGCTGGTCGAGAAAGGTAAAGAAGTTCTGATTTATGATGATAACAGCGGTACGGATTATGTAGGGGAACCTTCGGATATAGATTACTCTGCATTGCCACAGGGTGTAATCGCATTCCTGCTGGAAAAAGCAAATGCAGGATATGATATCGGTATTCCGGCAGAGGATCTGGAGAAGTATCTTCAGGGACCGTTTACGGTTACGTTTATGTATCAGAACAGTGTATTTGGAACACAGGAAGTGAAAAAAGGCGCATATGCGACGGAGCCGTCACTGATGCCGGCACAGAGTGGCGCATGGGACTTTGATTTTTCAACTCCGATCAACAAGGATACAAGGATTGAATGGAAATAGGGGGATAATGGATGGATGCAGAAGCATTAAAGCAGGTATCTACAATTCGGGAGTTTTTTAAGATTGATGAAGAGAAGGAACTGAGTGAGGGTACCCGCCTGTTACTGGAGGCTATGACAGAGCTTGTGATTCCAAAGGGACGGGATATCGTGACCTGCGGAGCCGGCAGTGAAGATGGCATGTATATTATCCTAAGTGGAAAAGCAGATGTTTTCAGCAGTGACGGAACCCGGATCAACCGGCTGGGAGCCGGTGATTTTGTCGGTGAGCTGGGCTTGATCAATGATGACAACCGGGCGGCAACGGTGCGTGCGTCCTCAGATGTGAGATGTGCCAATATTTCGAAACGGTTATTTGAAGATATTGCCAGCAGAAACCGGAAGATCTACGGATCCTTTATGAATATGCTTTATACAAAGACGACGAAGCTGGTAACAGAGCAGGAACGGATCAAATCCGAGCTGTCGATTGCGACAAAGATTCAGGCAGATTGTTTGGAAAATGATTTTACGGCATTTAACCGGTTGACGGCAGTAAACCTGACTGCACATATGAAGCCGGCGAAAGAAGTTGGCGGAGATTTTTATGATGTGTTTATGATCGATCAGGATCACTTATGCTTTCTGATCGCGGATGTATCCGGAAAGGGTGTGCCGGCGGCATTGTTTATGACGATGGCGAAGACACATATTAAGAACTTTGCAACGGTTGGATTACCGCTGGCAGAGGTGGCTGCCCGGGCGAATAATCAGCTCTGCTATAAGAATGAGTCCGGAATGTTTGTGACGGCATTTATCTGTGTGCTGGATGTCAGAAGCGGCGAGGTGCAGTTCGTGAATGCAGGCCATAATTGTCCGTTTGTTCAGAAACAGGATGGTGCATTTGAAATGTTTCGGGCAAAGGCAAATCTTGTCTTTGGTTTAATGGAGGATGTGCCATATAGGGAGCAGACGCTGACGTTGAATCCGGGAGACAGCATTTATTTATATACGGATGGTGTAACGGAAGCACTGAATCCGGAGCAGGAGCTGTTCGGAGATGACAGGCTGTATGAGATATTGAACCGGCACAGGGCGCAGGCAGGAGAGCCGGAGACATTTGTGCAGGCGATATATCGGGAGGTTCAGGCATTTGCGGACGGAGAGCCGCAGGCAGATGATATTACCATGTTGTACGTGACGCGTAAGGAGTCAGAGAGATAAAAACGGGGGAAGTTATGAAGCAGAATGTAAGGCTGTTAATAGAATCTGTAATTGTATTTGGGTTAGTATTCATTCTGACCGTATCGAATATATTTTCACCATTGGATTATATTCTAAAGGATGCACTGTATCAGACACCGCGAGGCGTGACCGGTCAGATCAAGATCGTAGCGATCGATGAGCGGACGCTGGAAGCCCTAGGGCCGATCAACACATGGTCGCGAGAGGTCTATGCGCAGCTGCTATCCCGGTTAAATGCAGAAGAAGAGGCGAAGCCGCTTGTGATCGGATTCGATATTGTTTTCTCCGGACAGGCACAGCAGGAGGGAGATGACGCATTTGCACAGGCGGCAGCGGCGAGTGGAAATGTGGTAGCAGTTTCCCAGTTTGTCTACAGTGAGAAACCGGAGCGGGATGCAGACGGAAAGCGGTATTATCCGGTTAAGGATGTGGTGCTTCCATACGAGGCATTGCGGGATGCGGTTCAGGTCGGATATTCCAATGTGGCACAGGATTCGGACGGAACGGTCCGTCGGGTGATCCCGGAGGAGACCTGGCAGGGAACAACGTATGCCGCATTTCCGAAGGTGGTTTATGACCTGTATTGTGAAAGAACCGGGACGGAACCCAATGAGATCATAACGGATAAATACCAAAGGACGCTGATCAATTATTCCGGAAGACCGGGAGATTATGAGGCTATTTCTTTTATAGATGTACTGGATGGAAAGATTGACAGCCGGACCTTTAAGGACAGTATCGTTCTGGTCGGTGCCTATGCACCCGGCATGCAGGACAATTTCAATGTTCCGAACGGAAGAAGCTCTCAGATGTTCGGAGTGGAGATCCATGCGAATATCCTCCAGGCATTTATGCAGAACCGGTTTTCTATTAATGGAAATCCGTATCTGTTCGGAGCCGTCTACGGACTCCTATGTGCGTTACTGCACTGGCTGTTCCGGAAGAAAAAGATATGGCTGTCGGCTATCGTATTGGTGACGGCGACTGCACTTGAGCTGATGGCGGGCGTGCTTCTGAATAACCATGGAATTGCGGGCAGTCTGATCTATGTGCCACTGGTTCTGATCGTGTCCTATATCTATTCCCTGGCATTGGGATATATCAAAGAGAGGCGGAAGCGGAAGAAGGTTCTGACAGCGTTTAAGAAATATGTGGCACCCGAGATCGTAGATGAGATTGCGAAAAAGGGTGATTTCAAGATTAAGCTTGGTGGCGAAAACCGGGATATTGCAGTTTTGTTTGTGGATATCCGTGGGTTTACTACAATGTCGGAGATCCTGGAGCCGGAGCAGGTGGTTGAGATCCTGAACCGGTATCTGAATCTGACAACGAATGCGATCTTTAAGAATAAAGGCACGCTGGATAAGTTTGTCGGAGATGCGACAATGGCAGTCTTTAATTCTCCGTTTGATCTGGAGGATTATGAGTTCCGGGCGGTCTGTGCGGCAATGGATATTGTGGCGGGAGGCGCGGCACTGGAAGAGGAGTTGTTAAAGGAGTTCGGAAGAAGCGTCGGATTCGGTGTGGGTGTCAACTGCGGTCCGGCAGTCGTAGGAAATGTCGGCTGTGAGTTCCGGATGGATTTTACTGCCATCGGTGATACCGTAAATACTGCGGCCAGACTGGAAGCCAATGCGAAAAAGGGTCAGGTGCTGATCAGTGACACCATTTATGAACGTGTAAAGGATCGGATTCAGGTAGAGCCGATCGGAGAGATTCCGTTAAAAGGAAAATCTAAGGGAGTATTTGTATATTCGGTAATAGGAGTTGACCGTGAGAGAAAGCCGGAAGGGAAGGAAGGTGAACTATGGAACGAAGAAAAGAAGTGATAGAAGTGGAGGCGGTCTCCGGGAATCTGGACCAGGTAACCGGATTTGTAGAGGAGCAAGTTCTGCAGATGGGATGTCCACCTAAGCTGGCTATGCAGATCATATTGGCGGTCGAGGAAGCGTTTGTCAATGTTGTGGATTATGCGTATGCCCCGGAAATCGGAATGTGCCGGATCGCAGTGGAAACGGCGCAGCTGGATGAAGGAAGGGGAGATGCGGTTATCACATTTATAGATTCAGGGAAAGCGTTTAATCCTCTGTTGAAAGAGAATCCGGATATTACGTTATCTGCAGATGAACGGCAGATCGGAGGTCTTGGAATCTATATGGTGAAAGAAATCATGGATTCTGTGGTTTATGAATATAAAGACGCAGAGAACCATTTGACAATGGTAAAGAGCTGGTAGAAAAAAAGGTTATTTATACAATAAAGATAATGGAGGAGAAATTATGGAAATCAAAAAGACAACAAAAGGAAATGAAGTAGTAATGCAGCTTTCAGGCCGGTTAGATACGAATGCGGCACCGGATCTGATCAAAGAAATCGAAGCAACTCTGGTAGATGGTGTAACTTCACTTGTTCTGGATATGGAGGGGTGTGATTATGTAGCCAGCTCCGGTCTCCGGGCGATACTGGTAGCACAGAAGAAGATGAACAGCCTGCAGGGAAATATGGTTGTAAAAAATGTGATCAGCAATGTAATGGAAGTGTTTGAAATGACCGGTTTTGCGGATATTCTTACAATCATGTGAGAGGAAGTTACAGTTAGGGTATGCAATAAAATATGAGAAAACAGGAGGATTTACTATGGAATTTCAGGAAGAGATCGTAAGGTTTATATCGGGGCAGATCGGTGGTGTTACGATTCTGGCGGAAGGCTCCGGAGAGATCGTTTATGCAGATGGATTCTATCAGAATAAATATGGGAATGATGTAACAGGGATGTTTGGAGAGGATGTGTATCTGTGGTTATCGGATTGTCCGGGAATCCCGGATGACGGAAGTACGGTAGAATGGGAGAGCATCGATACCGACACACGGAAGTACTATAAGATCATATCCGGAAGATTTGAGAAAGAAGAGAAGCAGTATCAGATTCATCAGATGGTGGATATCACGGAATATATGGGACTGAACCGGGACATTACGAAGTACATGGCATTCTTCAAGAAGCTGGCGGGCTTTCAGGCTGCGGTCCTTGAGAAGCTGTCCAGTACCTATTATGAGCTACTTCCGATGCTATCCGATTATTTTGTGACAAATAAAGTATATTTTGTCATTCAGCGGGAAGGCAATCTGGATATCATTACCTACAATAAGGTGGGGAATGTATACAGCAATGACCGGATTTCCATGAATGCACGGGTAGGAGAGATACTGGGAGATCATATAGATGAAACACTCTCACTGGATCAGTTTGCGGAGGAAATCCGAGAGGTCTTCAGACTGGGAGGCAGTAACGAGGATAGCCGGTTCCGGATGCTTTGCAAAGGCAGCGTATCCGGGCAGAAATATGCGGTATACCTATCTCTGTGGCCGAATACCGATCAGGAGTCTATGAAAGAAAGTACGCTGTTAAGTGTGATCCGGCTGTATTTGGAAAACGGTATTATGCGGGAGAAGCTGATCTATGACAGCGAGCATGATCATCTGACAGGTCTTTATAACAAGGGTAAATATCTGTCTATGATCGAAGATACCTACTTAAATCAGGATTCGATAGCGATCTTTAATTTTGATGTGAATAATCTGAAGGTGATGAATGATACCTACGGACATGAGGCCGGAGATAAGCTGTTGATCAAAGCGGCAAACAGTATCCGAAAGGTGACCAGTAACCGGGTACATGGATACCGGATGGGTGGCGATGAGTTCCTGATGGTGGCCTGTAATGTGAGCACAGAGGAGACACAGACGTTGTTAGAACGCTGGGAGAAGGAGCTAGACCGGTTAAACACACCGGAGGATGGTATTCATTGTGTGATCGCAGTGGGAGTTGCCTACGGTAAGAAAGAGTATAACCTGCCGGAGCTTATGAAAACAGCAGATCAGCTGATGTATGAGGATAAGAAGAGAAAGAAGAAACCGGGCGAAGAGATCCGGTAAGAGGAGGACAAGAAATGGGAATGAATTTTTATGATTTAATTGAATTTGCAAAACGGGAGCAGTGCTCAGACGTACATATTACAGTCGGAACTTCGCTGGCGATCCGCCAGTTCGGCAAGCTTAAGATGCTGGAGGAGATTCCGACCGCAGAGGAATCGACGAGTATGATTCTGGAATGCTTGACAGAGCAGGAGCGCAGCCGGGTGCTGGCGGGAGAGGATCTGGATATGGCGATCATGCTGCCGGGCGGTGTGCGTGTCAGAGCGAATATTTATCATCAGAGGAATAATCTGGCGGCAACCTATCGAATCTTAAATGATAAGATCCCGACCTTTGATGAGCTGGAGATTCCACAGGCAGTGCGGAAGCTGGTCAATGAGCCACGCGGACTGATCCTGATCACAGGCCCGACAGGAAGCGGTAAGACGACCACATTGGCATCCATGATCGATTATGTGAATAAAAATCAGGCAAAACATGTAATAACTATTGAAGATCCGATCGAATACGTTTATTATCATGCTAAGTCCATGATCCATCAGCGGGAGATTGGTAAAGATGTACCCACCTTTGAGAAGGCACTGCATTCCGCACTCCGGGAGGATCCGGATATTATTCTCGTAGGTGAGATGCGGGATTATGAGACGATCAGTGCAGCGATTACGGCAGCAGAGACCGGACATCTGGTTCTGTCTACCCTGCATACCTCCAGTGCGGCACAGACGATTGAACGTATTATTGATGCGTACCCATCTCATGGACAGGCACAGGCCCGGACGCAGCTGGCTAATGTATTAAAGGGTATTGTGACACAGGTGCTGGTTCCGGAGGAAGATATTCATGGTGGTATGACGATTGCGACAGAGGTTCTGCTAAATACCGATGCGATTGCCAACCAGATCCGTGAGAATAAGACCCATCAGATCACATCCAGCATTATCAGCAGCGGTTCTACCGGAATGCATACCATGAATGCAGACCTGAAGCGGCTGGAACGTGAGGGCCGGATCAGCCGTGCAACGGCACTGAAATATTGCAGTAATGTGAAGGACTATGATAATCAGCGTTAGATCATAATATAGGAAAGCGGGTCTCCGGATAACGGAGACCCCATGCAAAGGATAAGACACCAGAAGGAGGAAATGACATGCTTGGAATCATTGGCGCAATGGAAGAAGAAGTGGAGAAGTTAAAGGAGCAGATGACGGAGGTCCGGGTGCAGGCAAAGGCATCCATGGAATTCTATCGCGGAAAGCTCAAAGGGAGAGAGGTCGTAGTAGTCCGGTCCGGAATCGGAAAGGTAAATGCTGCAATCTGTACACAGATTCTGGCGGATGATTATCAGGTAGATGGGATTATAAATACCGGAATTGCCGGTTCATTACGGGCCGAGATCAATATCGGAGATATCGTGATTTCCACGGATGCGGTGCAGCATGATATGGATGCAGTAGCATTCGGCTATAAGCCTGGACAGATTCCGCGGATGGATACCTGGTCATTTCCGGCGGATCAGAAGCTGATAGAGGCTGCGGAAGCCGGCTGCCGGAAGGCATTGCCGGAGCTTGGTGTCTTTACCGGCAGAGTTGCCAGTGGTGATGAGTTTGTGGCGAAGCGGGAGCGGAAGGATCAGATCACAGAAGGCTTTCAGGCATGCTGCTGTGAGATGGAGGGTGCTGCAATCGCTCAGGTTGCATATCTGAATCACATACCGTTTGTCATTCTTCGGGCAATCTCCGACAAGGCAGATGATAGTGCTCACATGGATTATCCGACCTTTGAGGGACAGGCAATTCGGAACTCCGTAAAATTAATCTTAGAAATGGTGGTGCGTGTATAATGGAAAAAATAGCAAGCTTTACAGTGGATCATTTGAACTTAATACCGGGTGTTTATGTATCCCGGAAGGATCATATCGGTTCTGAGGTTGTGACGACCTTTGATATCCGGATGACCAGACCGAACTATGAGCCGGTGATGAATACGGCAGAGGTGCATACCATCGAACATCTGGGTGCTACCTTTTTAAGAAATGATAAGGAATACGGAAGTAAAGTGGTTTATTTCGGACCGATGGGCTGTAGAACCGGCTTCTATCTGCTGCTTGCAGGAGATTATGATTCTATTGATATCGTGTCATTGTTAACCCGGATGTATGAGTTTATTGCAGATTATCAGGGTGAGGTGCCGGGAGCATCCCCGAGAGATTGTGGTAATTATCTGGATATGAACCTTCCGATGGCCAACTATCTGGCAAAGAAATATCTGGATGAGGTATTATATTGTATCGCGGCAGAGCAGCTGGTATATCCGGAAGAGTAGGTGAGACTATGATTCGTTTCTATAATGGTAAGCTTCTGACAATGGATGGAGAACTCCAGGTGCAGGAGTCGTGTGAGGTCTGGGTAGACCGGGACCGGATCGTTCTGGCAGGGGATGCCGGACGGGTGCGGGAGTTCTGCCGGACACAGGCGGAGAAGGCCGGAAAGGATGGAGCGCAGGCGGAGATCTCATTTGAACGTGAGATCGATCTTCACGGCAATCTTCTGATGCCGGGATTTAAGGATGCACATACGCATTCGCCGATGACATTTCTGCGTTCTTATGCCGATGATATGCCATTACAGGACTGGTTATATAAGCAGGTGTTTCCGATGGAGGCGAAGCTGACACCGGAAATGATCTATCATTTTACGAAGCTGGCGGTGCTCGAATATCTGACCAGTGGCATCACAGCCAGCTTTGATATGTATGTGGAGCCGGAGGCGAATGCCCGTGCGAATCTGGAGATGGGATTTCGGACGGTTCTTTGTGGTACCTTAAATGACTTTAAAGATTCTATCAAGACGCTGGAAGGATTCTATCGGAAATACAATCAGTATCATCCGCTGATCTCCTATCAGCTGGGATTCCATGCGGAATATACAACCTCCGAGGGTTTACTGCGGGATCTGGCGGCACTGGCCGGACAGTACCGGGCACCGGTCTACACACATCTGTCGGAGACGACGGCGGAGGTAGTGGGTTGTGAGGAACGGTATGGAAGCAGTCCGGTAAAGACACTGGCGGAGATGGGGCTGTGGGAGTATGGAGGTGGTGGCTTCCATTGTGTACATGTATCAGAAGAGGACATGGATATTATAAAGGAAAAGGGCATCTACGTGGTGACAAATCCGGCAAGCAATGCCAAGCTTGCGAGTGGAATTGCGCCGATCTGCGCCATGCTGGAACGGGAGATTCCTCTGGCAATCGGTACGGATGGGCCGGCAAGTAATAATTGTCTCGATATGTTCCGGGAAATGTTTCTGGTCACCGGTCTGGCGAAGCTGCGGGAGCAGAATGCGGCAGCCTGTCCGGCGGAGGCAGTACTGAAGATGGCAACGGTCGGTGGTGCGGCAGCAATGGGACTGAAGGATTGTGATTGCATTGCCGAAGGGAAACAGGCAGATCTGATCGTGATCGATCTGCATCAGCCGAATATGCAGCCGGAGCATAATCTGGTCAAGAATCTGGTGTATAGCGGATCCAAGCAGAATGTCCTGCTGACTATGGTGGCAGGCAGGATTTTATACGAGAACGGGCAGTTTTTTACGGGAGAGGATCCTGAGCAGATCTATGAAGAGGTTAAAAAAGACCTTCAGGTCCTGCAGGCATGAGGAAACCTGTCGTAAGGAACGGGAAAATGTCGGAGTTCTCAAGTTGATTTCATAATTTCACAAATGCAATACTTTACAGGAACGAAACTGAGCGCAGCGGGATCGTTTAAAACATAAATTGGGAGGAACGTATTATGCAGGAATTATGGAATATGGTAGAAAATCAGAGCAGGTTTGTATATTTCATTGCAGGAGTGTGTATTGTCGGAATCCTGTGCAGGCTGATTCTTCAGGGGAGATTCCGGCGGCTTTTAAAAGAATCGGAAAACATGACATCCGCAACGGGAAAACAGCTGCGGGAAATCAGGAATCATTATGAGAACAGTCTGACGATGAATCGACAGGTGTATAACATCCATGCCTATGTGGATAAATATCTTTTAAAACTCAAGCTATGTGGAATACCCATCAGGACGTGGGCAGGCATGACGATGGAAATGGCGCTGCTGGCAGTTGCGGGTGGCGGGCTTGGAATCGTGAACAGCATACATAGGGGATACGGAGAAGAGGTGATCTTCAGTATCCTGTTTGCAACGATCATTTCCTGTGCATGTTTGATCAGTATGGAGAATATATTTCGAGTAGAAGGTTCCTATGACCGACTTCAGGCGAATATCGAGGATTATCTGGAAAATAATCTGAAGAACCGACTGGAACGACCGGTCTCAAGCCGGCAGGAACGGCGGCGTACACAGACAGGGGACGCAGGGCGGGGGGATACCCGCCCTGTAAACGGTTTCGCAGAACCAGCTCCGGTCGCAGAGCAGCTGGAGGATCTGTCATCGGAGAAGGTACAACCGGCCGAGGCAATGGAACAGGCGGCAGCAGGACAGGAAGCGGAACTGGTCGCGCAGGTCTTACGGAATTTCTTCTCAAGTTAATGGAAGAAGGAGCAGGTATGATAAGAAAGAGGTTAAACAGACTACTTGGACTTTTGTGTATGGGAATCCTGTTACTGGGTCTGAGTGGTTGTAATGAGATCAAGGTAGTGGAAATGAATCAGGGGTCTGAAAGCAGTGAAGATCTGACAGGCGGAGAGGCCGGCATGGAGTCCGGAAGTGAAGAGGATGGTTCTTCCGATACGTCAGAAGGGGAGAATTCCGGGACAGAGCAGAAGGAATCGACCGTGGATGATACCGCTGAAACCGGGCAGGCAGAGACAACGGAGCAGAGTGGGAATAACTCCGGTGCAGGAACGACCGAGATTGTGGAACGGTCGGCAGAGGAATATGCGGTGATCAGCAATGAGCTGCAGGCATGGTGGTTTAAGCGGAATGAAGACCACCGGCCTTCCGGGTGTCAGGAGGATTTTGATATTGAGCAATATCATGCCTATTATGTAAATAAAAATGCGACGGATAATGTCATTTATCTGACCTTTGACTGCGGATATGAGAACGGATATACGCCTGCCATTCTGGATACGCTAAAGGAAGCAGATGTAAAGGCTATCTTTTTCGTGACACAGACATTTATCCGGGATAATCCGGATCTGGTCAAGCGGATGAAGGAAGAAGGGCATATGGTAGGAAATCATACGATCACCCATCCGAGTCTTCCGGGCCTTAGTATTGAGGAGCAGAGAGCAGAGATCCGGGGTTGTGCGGATTATATGAAGGAAGTAACCGGATACGAGATGGATCCTTATATCCGGCCACCAAAGGGAGAGTACAGTGAGCGGACTCTGCAGCTATGCGAGGATATGGGATACTGTACTTTATTCTGGAGTATTGCATATCTGGATTATGATGTGAACAATCAGCCGTCTCCGGACTATGTGCTGCAGCATTTTGATAAATATTGTCATCCGGGAGCTATGCCGCTGATCCATAACGTGTCAAGTGCGAATACACAGGCACTGCCACAGCTGATCCGGAACCTGCGGGAGGCCGGATACCGGTTCGGAACCGTGGATGAGTTCTGCCATTTTTAAATACCGTCGGATTTTGTCTTGAATTTCAATAGCTGCTCTGCTACAATCATTCTTGGATGCTGGATAAGTAGAATTATCCGGTAAATATATGAACGAGAGCAAGGAGAAGAAGCAATGGATTACAATATCAGTTTTGATTACAGTAATGCAAGATTTATGGTTTCAGATGATAATCTGAAGGCAATGAGCAAGCGTGTCCTGGATGCGAAGGAAGTCCTGGTAAGCCGTACCGGAGCAGGAAATGATTTCCTGGGCTGGTTAGACCTTCCTATTAATTATGACAAGGAGGAGTTTGCCAGAATTAAAAAGGCAGCGGCAAAGATTCAGAGCGACTCTGAGATCCTGATCGTAATCGGTATCGGTGGTTCTTACCTTGGTGCAAGAGCAGCCATTGAAGCATTAAGACATAGTTTCTATAATGTGATTCCAAAGGAGCAGCGTAAGACTCCGCAGATTTTCTTCGCCGGAAATAACATCAGTTCCACATATCTGGAGCATTTGTTAGAGGTTGTTGGAGATCGCGACTTCTCTATTAATATTATTTCAAAGTCCGGTACTACCACAGAGCCGGCAATCGCATTCCGTCTGTTTAAGCGTCTTCTGATCGAGAAATACGGTGAGAAAGAGGCTGCAAAGCGTATTTATGCAACAACCGATAAGGCAAGGGGAGCCTTGAAGAATCTGGCAGACGCAGAAGGCTATGAGACATTCGTAGTTCCGGATGATGTCGGAGGACGGTTCTCCGTATTAACAGCTGTTGGTCTTCTTCCAATCGCAGTATCCGGAGCAGATATTGATAAGTTAATGGAAGGTGCTGCATATTCCAGAGATTTCTGCCTGACACAGCCGTTTGAGCAGAACTATGCACTGCAGTATGCCGCTATCCGTAACATCTTACTGGAAAAGGGTAAGACTATGGAGATCCTGGCAAACTATACTCCATCCGTTCATTACATCGGTGAGTGGTGGAAGCAGCTGTTCGGTGAGTCTGAAGGTAAGGATGGAATGGGTCTGTTCCCAACCGCCTGCGACTTTACAACCGATCTTCATTCTCTGGGTCAGTTTATTCAGGATGGTACCAAGAACCATATTGAGACTGTTCTGGATGTTCAGAATCCAAGAAGAAAGATCATCATGGAGCAGGAAGACAATGATCTGGACGGCATGAACTATCTGGCAGGAAGAACGGTTGATTTCATTAACCGTCAGGCTATGATGGGTACGATTCTGGCACATGTAGATGGTCAGATCCCGAACTTAAAGATCACGATTCCGCATATGGATGAGTATTGCTTAGGTGAGCTGTTCTATTTCTTCGAGTTCGCTTGTGGTGTCAGCGGTTATGTTCTGGGTGTTAACCCATTCAACCAGCCGGGTGTTGAGAGCTACAAGAAGAACATGTTCGCATTACTGGGTAAGCCTGGTTATGAGGAACAGCGTGAGAAATTAAAGGCCCGCATGGAGAATAAATAAGACTGTTCTGAAGCAGGACGTAATGAAACGGGAAAGCCGGATTTGGCTTTCCTGTTTTTTCATTGAAGGCCGTATAGGGGTATAAAGAATTGCGAAATAGCATGGATTGTGCTAAAGTGTAAGAGGGTGTTGTACACTTTAGAGGCAGGAGAAGGAAAGGGGATACATATGAGGACGATTAAAGCAAAAATTATTATTTTATTAATCATTTGTACGATTATTTCAACGGTAATCTGTGGGGGATTGACCTTGACAGGTATGCTAAGTGTGTCAAATCAGAATGCAAGCAAGATTATGGCACTGGAATGTAATAACAGCAGCCGTGAGATTAATGCAACACTGAGCCGGGTGGAGCAGTCTGTAGATACATTGGCAGAGGTGGCAGAGCAGTCGTTGACAGACCTGCAGGCATTCCGGACAGATGCAAAGTACGTAGAGACATATACGGAACAGTTACGGCCGACTGCACTGGAGTTTGCCAGAAATACAGAAGGTGCGTTAACCTATTATATCCGGTATAATCCGGAATTTACGGAGCCAACGTCCGGAATTTTTGCATCCCGGGAGTCGGCAGATGCGGATTTTGATCAGCTGACACCAACCGATTTCAGCGTTTATGATTCGGATGACGTAGCACATGTGGGCTGGTATTATATACCGATTCAGAATGGTGAGGCTACCTGGATGGATCCGTACCTGAATTCCAATATTAATGTTTATATGATTTCTTATGTTGTGCCGATTTATGTAGATGGTGTGTCGGTAGGCGTTGTCGGAATGGATATTGATTTCAGTGAGATCGAATCCGTTGCAGAAGAGATTCAGTTATATAAAACAGGCAGTGCATATATTGTGAACTCTGCAAATCAGGTCATGTATCATAAAAATCTTGAGTTCGGTACGGCGATAACAGATGTAAATGCCGGTGAATTAAAAAGCCTGAATGAGGATCTTCAGGATGAGTCAAAAGAGGGAAAGGAACTGAATTATACTCTGAACGGAAAGAAGCAGGTAGGCTGTTATAGTAAGCTGGGAAATGGCATGAAACTGGTAATGGTAGTGCCAAAGTCTGAGATACAGTCCGCTTCAAGCGCTATAGGGCGGATGATTTTTGTGGCAGGAGTGATTGCTGTTATAGTATCTGCTTTGGCAGGATTTTTTATGAGTGCGGGAATCGTTTCGCCGATTAAGCATGCAACCCGGATGATGCGTCAGATCTCGGAACTGAATCTGGCACAGGATGAAAAAATGCAGGAGCTGAGCCGGAGAAAAGATGAGACAGGTCTTATGTCCCAGGCAATGCAGGAGATGAATGAACGATTAGCTGATATAGTGCAGAAGCTGGAGGAAACCGGGACTGTTATTATGGAAAATGCAGGACACCTGAAGAATAGCTCAAAAGGTGTTGGTGAGATGTGCAGCGATAATTCGGCAACCACACAGCAGCTGGCGGCAGCTATGGAGGAATCCTCCGCAACGGTGGAAACTGTTTCACAGAATATAGAAACCGTAAATAAGAATACGAAGAATATTATGAATCTTTCCCAAAATGGTGAGGAAGATTCCCAGAAGATATTAGCAAGAGCTAAGAGCCTGAGTGAAACAACACAGGAAGCGACAGAGCGGACGAAGGAGATGTATCAGCAGGTAAGACAGAAGACAGAGCTGGCAATTGAGAAGTCAAAGGCGGTTGAGCGTATTAATGAGCTGACACATACCATTATGGAAATCTCCGCACAGACGAACCTGCTTGCACTGAATGCATCCATCGAGGCAGCAAGAGCCGGTGAATCCGGACGTGGCTTCGCAGTTGTAGCAGACGAGATTGGTAACCTTGCAAATCAGACACAAAATACGATTAATGATATTGACGGTATTATTAAAGAAATATATGAAGCGGTGGGTAGTATGGCAGAGTGTCTGAACACATCTACAGAGTTTTTGGAAAATACGGTTTTATCAGATTATAATCATTTCATGCAGGTCGGTGAGCAGTATGCAGAGGATGCCGGAAATTATGAGACGAATATGTGTGAGATAGGGGAAGCTGTTCGGAAGCTGGGAGCTGCGATTGAAGAGATTACAGAAGCGGTAAATGGTATCAAACGTATGACAGAAGAATCGGCAGAAGGTATTTCTATGATAGCAGAAAAGACATCTGAAATCGTTGATAAGATGGCAGATGAAGAAGAAATGATAGTGGTAAATCAGGAGAAGGCACAGGCATTAGGTGAGATTGTAGGAAACTTTACATTGGAATAAAAGCCTGTTGTAAAACGGTGAGAGGAAATGATGGCAGGTAAAATATTACTGGTAGAGGATGATTTTGCCCTCGCAATGGGAACAGAATATACACTCCGGGCAGAGGGGTATACCGTTATTCAGGCCGGAACGATCCGGAGAGCCAGAGAGGTTATGCAATCAGACAACCCGGATCTGATCCTGCTGGATGTGATGCTGCCGGATGGAAACGGTTATACCTTCTGTAAGGAGGTGCGGCAGACGAATATGCAGATCCCGATTATTTTCCTGACTGCAGTTGGAGAAGAAGTGAATATTGTGCAGGGTCTGGAGCTTGGAGCAGACGATTATGTGACGAAACCATACCGTGTCAAAGAGCTGTTATCAAGAATTGCCGCCAATCTTCGGCGGGCAGGATTTCGGAATGCACGGCAGGATGCTGCAAAGCGGACGGATGCGGATGAGATTTATGTCTTTGGAAGCCATAGATTTTACAGGAAAGAGCTGCGGCTTCTTCAGGCGGATCAACTGGTCGATCTGACGCCGAATGAGCTGCGCCTGTTGCAGGAGTTTATCCGGAATGAAGGAATCGTGCTGACCAGAAATCAGCTTCTGGAGCGGATTTATGACACCGGAGAAAGCTTCGTGGATGATAATACATTGTCGGTATATATGAAACGCTTGCGGGATAAGCTGGGTACGGATGCGGAATGGATCGAGACCGTCCGTGGTGTCGGCTACCGGTTCCGCCGTAAGGATGCCCGGACAGAAGGTAATTAAAGGACAGAACCTCAGCAGTGCTGGGGTTCTGTGCGATTGTAACGATGGATACACAGAGGGAGACAGGCATGCGAAGTGATTATGAGAGAAATCGGTTTCGAATCATATATGGAATTCTGGCAGTTATATTTCTGGCGGCTATCGCCATCTGGTGTCTGATCGCATGGGGATACTGGGACTGGAGAAGTATCGGAGTGATCGGGTTCACCGCATTCTTTCTTGTGATAATTTATATCGTTGTTTATCGGATGTTAAATCATGCTTATAAGAATATGGAACATGCATCGCAGATCATGAATGACATGATGGAGAAAGGGATCGATCCGCCATCGGAGGACTATCAGGATGGTACGATTGGAATCATGTACAGCAATTTTTATAAAATGGTTTATGCGTTGAAGGAGAGTCAAAACCGGGAGATGGAAGAGAAGCTGTTTCTGCGGGATATTATCTCGGATATTTCCCATCAGCTGAAGACACCGCTGGCATCTCTGAATGTATTCGTGGATCTCCTGGTAGAGGATAAGGTAGAGGACGAGGAGAAACGGAAGCAGGTGCTTCGTGAAGCACAGAATCAGTTGAATCGTATGGAGTGGATGGTTCTGTCTATGCTAAAATTAGCCAGAATAGAAGCCGGAGCGATTCAGTTTGAGAAGCAGGATGTACTGCTGCTTCCGTTGCTGTCAGAGGCTGGCGAGGGCATTCGCTATTTGACCGATAAACGGAATCAGATATTGGAGATCACCTGTGAGCCGGAATGCCGGTTGAGCTGTGACAGAGACTGGCTGGTCGAGGCAGTGATCAATCTTCTAAAAAATGCGTCTGATTACTCCGGTGAGAATACCCGGATTCAGATTGAGGTAGAACAGACCCAGATTTATACCCGGATCTATGTGAAGGATGAGGGCGTGGGGATTGCGGAGGAGGAGCTTCCGCATATTTTTGAACGTTTCTACCGGGTACATCAGGAAGTAAACCCGAACAGCGTAGGAATCGGGTTGTCATTAACAAAGTCGATAGTAGAAGGCATGGGAGGCAGTATCCGCGTAAAGAGTGAGGTCGGAAACTATACGTGGTTTATACTTACTTTTTTGAAATAAAAGGTCACCCAACTGTCGGTTGAATGCTCTCCGCTCAACCGCCGGTAGGTAGAAATTCACACGAATAATCCATACACTGAAAGTAGAAAGGAGGAAGAGTCATGGATCAGGTAAAAATCGGAAAATTTATCGCTGAATGCAGAAAAAAGAATCAGCTAACACAAGTGCAATTAGCAGAAAAATTAAATATCACCGATCGTGCCGTATCAAAATGGGAACGGGGAAAGTCAATGCCGGACTCTTCTATTATGCTGGAACTGTGTAAGATACTTAAAATTAGTGTAAATGATTTATTAAGCGGGGAGGTAGTAACTATGGATGCATATAATGAAAACTTAGAAAAGAATCTACTGGAGGCTGTAAAGCAGAAACAGGAGGCGGATAAACGTCTCTTATCCTTAGAAACTTTAATTGGAATATTTTCGGTTATTATTTTGTTAGGGTTTGTTTTTACGGCATCGTTTGTACCAATGGTGGCAGGTGTAAGAATCAGTCTTATCGTTGCGGGACTTATCCTGGCAGTTATAGGAATCCTGTATGCATTGAAAATTGAGCAGGAAGCAGGATATTATGAATGTGCAGTCTGCCATCACAGATATGTTCCGACTTTTAACGGTGTATTGTGGGCAATGCATATGGGGAGAACCAGATATATGCGGTGTCCGGAGTGCGGTAAAAGATCTTGGAACAAAAAGGTACTAAGCAGAGGTTTGGACAAATGATATCAGTGGAAAGCAGATTGCATCATTAGGGCAGAAGGTCCTGTTGGTAGGATTTTCACTGGGAGCGCAGGTGGCGTTTAAGCTGGTGACGGAGCATGAGGAGCTGTTTACGGCTGCGATTCTTGTAAGTCCGTGGCTGGATAAGAATGAGGCAATGCTGCAGTATGCGATGAAGCAGAATGAAAAGCAATTTCATTCATTTAAGAAGCGGTGGTTCTGCAATCTGCTTGGAATGATGAACGGTCTTCCGAAGGAACAGCGCAAAGAGTTTGTGGAGCAGATGCAGAATCTGAAGATAGAAACCGTCCATAATGCAGTTGACAACGGAATCACATTGGAGTCGGTAAAAGGATTTGAGAATGTAAAGATTCCGGTGTATGCACTTGCCGGTGAAAAGGAACAGAAAGAGGTAACGGAAAGCGTAAAGGCACTGGCAAAGTGTAATCCGAATTGCAGATATGAGATCTGGAGCAAGGCGGCACATAATATACCGCCGGTGCATTATAAGAGATTTAATGAGCTGATAAAGAAGGTGGCCGGTCAGGACCAGGCTGTATAAAAAGGATGGCTGGCTTTATGGAAATGTAAACAATAGTACAGCAGAGGAGCAGAATATGACATTACAGCAATTGGCATACTATGTAACGGTGGCAGAATGTGGCAGTCTTACAGAAGCAGCGGGGAAGCTGTTTATTGCGCAGCCAAGCCTCAGTAGTGCAATTCATAATTTAGAAAAAGAAATGGGAATCGTGGCATTTTCCAGATCAAATCGCGGTGTCGTGCTTACCAGAGAGGGTGAGGAGCTGCTGTCATATTCCAGAATGCTTCTGGAGCAGGCAGACATCATGAAGGAGCATTTTGGTACGGGGGTGAGAAGAAAACCCAGATTTTCGGTTTCCTGTCAGCATTACTCTTTTGCGGTGAACGCATTTGTAGATCTGATCAAGGAGTATGATGCGGATCAGTATAGCTTTATATTAAGGGAAACGCAGACCGGTGAGATCATAGATGATGTAGCGGAGGGGAAAAGTGAGATCGGGGTTATCTATCTGTCAGAGAGCAATGAAGAGGTTCTCAGTAAGATGATCAAGAAACAGGAGCTGATCTTCGAGGAGTTGTTTGTTGCGGCACCGCATGTGTTTATCTGCAAGGATCATCCGCTGGCGGGACAGGAGAAGATTACAGTGGAACAGTTAAAGCCGTATCCGTATCTGGTTTTTGAACAGGGAGAGCGGAATTCTTTTTACTATTCCGAGGAGTTCCTGAGTGTGCTGGATTTCCCGAAAAATATTCAGGTACGGGACAGAGCAACCTTATTTAATCTGGTGATCGGCTTGAATGGCTTTACCGTCAGCTCCGGTGTGATCGATTCGAAGTTAAACGGTGACAGCATTATTGCCAGACCGCTTGAGGTAGACTGTACAATGAGAATCGGGATCATCAGAAAGAAGAATATACTGTTCAGTAAGTATGCGTATTCCTATTTAGATGCATTAAAAAAGCATCTGTCTATAGATTGAAACTATAGATAACTTCGTTTTTAATGTATTTTTCAAATGGTATCAGGGTTGATATACTATCCTCAGATTCAAACGATTATTAAATAAACAGGTATGGAGGATAGAATTATGAGTACATTACAGACACCGTTTCGATATGATTTTGTAGGTAGCTTTCTGAGACCGGAAAAGTTAAAGAAGGCAAGAAGAGAGTTTGATGAGGGCAAGATCGATCATGCTGCATTAAAGGTAGTGGAAGACGAGGCCATTACAGAGCTTGTGGCTAAGACAAAGGAGCTGGGCTATCATGTGATCACAGATGGCGAATTCCGGAGAGCAACCTGGCATCTTGATTTTATGTGGGGATTTGATGGTATTGGTCATACACCGACCAAGACGGGTCTTCCGTTCCATGGAGAGGCGGCTATGGTGGATGATACCTACATTATCGGAAAGGTCGGATTATCCACGGAGCATCCGTTTGTAGAACATTTCCGGTTTGTGAAGGCACTCGAAGATGAGAACACGGTAGCAAAGCAGACGATGCCATCGCCGGCACAGTTCCTGGCACAGTTTACCATGCCGTTCAACCGGATCAATACAGAGAAATATTACGAGAAGGATGAAGATCTGGTAAATGATATCGTAGAAGGATATGGTAAGGTGATTAATGATCTGTATGCTGCAGGCTGCAGAAATATACAGCTGGATGATTGTACCTGGGGTATGTTTGCGGATAAGATCGGTCATACCCTCTACGGAACAACCAGAGAAGGCCTGATTGGGGTTCAGAAAGCACATAAGGATATTAACAATCAGGTTATCGCGAATGCACCGAAGGATATGATTATAAATACACATGTATGCCGAGGTAACTTCCATTCTACTTATGCAAGTGAGGGTGCATATGATTCAGTTGCAGATATCTTATTCGGAGAAGAGAACGTGAATGCGTACTTCCTGGAGTTTGATGATGAGAGATCCGGTGGATTCGCACCGCTTGCAAAGGTTTCCGGAGATAAGAAGGTAGTTCTTGGACTGATCACGACCAAGTCACCGGTGCTGGAGGATAAGCAGCTTGTAATTAACCGGATCCATGAAGCAACGAACTATGTTCCACTGGAGCGTCTGTATCTGAGCCCGCAGTGCGGCTTTGCTTCCTGTGAGATCGGCAATAAGCTGACAGAAGAAGAGCAGTGGGCAAAACTCAGACTTGTAAAGGAAGTAGCAGAGGAAGTCTGGGGTAACTAATAATCCGGAAGATTTTCTGCCAATGACATTTCTTACAATTCTGTAAGATTCCAAGTCACCGAAACGTAATATAGAGCAGTTATAATAGGTATTGTCAATAAAAGGCAATACCTATTTGTGTTATCGAGATAGATTGTGGAGGGAGACTATGAAGGATTATAAGGGTCTGGCGTTACGCTATTTGAAGATGAATAAGAGCAGGAACCGAATTGCAATCTTAGGTGTTATTATTACAGCTATTCTGGTTACGGCTTTTCTGAATGTGGTATTTTGTTTTCTGCTGCAGTTCCGGGAGGAAACAAGAGCCGATGGAGATTACGAGGCGATTCTTTTCACACAGTCAGAAGCACAGGCGCAGGCAATCTTAGAGGATGACCGGATCGAGAGTGCTTATATCGGCCCGTATTATGCCCATGATATTCATGGAGTGGAACAGGACATTCAATATCAGAATTGCCTGTACATTAACGTTAGAAATCCGTACACACTGGAGCGGCAGTTTACAGATCTGTGTGGAGAGTATGGGGTGGAAGGGGAGATCAACGACTGGGTAGCAAGTGGATACTTTCAGGGAAGGGACAAGAATGATGTGTTGGTTTTCATTTATTTCAGTCTGGTGATCGCCTATATTATAGCAATCTTCGGTGTCGGAATCGTCCGGAATGCAATTCAGCTGGATGCTCTGGAAAATATTCGGGACTATGGAAATCTTCGCTGCATCGGGGCGACCAGTAAGCAGTTAAAGGGTCTGATGTACCTGCAGGGAGCGATTCTTGAACTCTCCGGTATCGGTATCGGGCTGCTGCTAGGTATCGGAGTCAGTCTGGGACTGGCAGCAGTTCTGCAGCTGCCGCTCGGATTTCAGCCGTTAATTATTCCGGTACTTCTGATATTCTTCCTGGGAGATCTTTATTTTACGATGGGAGAAAACAGCAAGCTGATCACAAAAATGTCTCCGGTCAGTGCGATCCGCGGTGAGTATCGGATTAAGAAGGAAAAGGCAAAAGCCCGGAGGAGTGGTATCTTCGGCAAAATCTTCGGTATGGAAGGGGATTATGCATACAAGAGCCTGATGCGCAATCCCGGAAGATTCAGAAGAACGATAGCAGCTATGGCGATTGGGATTGCCATGATCATGACGGTTACGGGAATCGGCTTTTCGGAGAGAAAGTATACGCAGGATACGCGAAACAGGTACGGATATTATCAGCTCTATTTCTTAAATTCCTTAAATGTAATAGAAACCATAGATGAAGTACACGCATCCCTTCCGGCAACCGGGCAGCTGGCAGCTATGAATGATTTCCGGGAAGTCACTGACAGTAAACGGGAATACTCGGCAGATATCTGGTTACAGGATTATGAGACCGGTCATTATACAAATGAATATCTGGAATATTTGGGAAATATGGATTTCACGCAGAATATATTGAGCAAATTGCAGCAGCGGGAAGAACAGGAGAATACGCTGGCAGCCGGAGAGGAGAAGGAGCAGAATGAGGGACAGATCGGCTGGTATGCCAAGCTGTTGGCAGCAGATACCTGCTATGGATATGATGATGCGGATCTGTCACGTTGTAAGTCTGCATTGACAGCCGGTACGGTTGACCTCAGCGATCATGGTATCATTCTGGTCAATCCGGAGTCACGGAGGGTAATAGAAACGGATGATGGTTATACAACGAAGACGATTACGATGCTTGATTATCAGCTGGGAGACACAATTGACATTGTAAATATGAAGCGGTTCCGGGAAATGATGCAGTCGGAGATTCAGAAGCTGAATGCTGAGCGGGATCAGGAGCTTTCAAAGCTTGGAACGACCGGGGGAGAGGATGAAGAGCATCCGGGTTGGCTGCTGGATGTTGTACAGGAGTATGAGCTGGGTGTCGAGCTGACGCCGACAGAGGAGATCCAGAACCGGTATTATCAGAAGAAACAATATGCAGCTTACCGATGCTGGAAGCAATTACTGGCAGAAGGAGATTATGAGACATATACCATTGAGGGAATTATTTCAAGAGACCCGAATATGAACAGGGGAGTTGTTGATGAAGATAGCATAGGAGAGAGCGGGTGGATCCTTCCGCTACAGCAATATTATATGACAACAGGTACGGATGAGAGCATGATGACGGGCATGGCATATCATATAAAGAACGGAACGCTCAGCGAAAAATTGCAGAATACCTATTATGAAATTACAAACGGAATGTGGGAAGGATCTTATTATGGAGATGCCATATGTACGGTTTCCGGATATCCGGAAATATATACTATACTTGATGGCACGAAGTGGCAGATAGCGATCGCAGTCCTGATCCTGACCTTTGTGGTGCTGATGTATTCGCTGAATTTCATCAATGCAACGGCGAGCAATCTTCATCTGCGACGAAAGGAGTTTGCACAGTTGCAGGTGCTTGGAGCGACCAGAGGTGAGATCCTGAAGATGACACTTCTGGAAGGCGTGATCACAACTCTGGTGTCAAATCTCATTGGCATTACCGTCGGATGCGGTCTGAGTGCATGGCTGTATTATTACATCATGCAGCTGGTGCAGATTCCGTATTATTTCCCATGGGCGATGATACCAATCTGTATCGCGGGTTCATTCCTACTTCTGGTCGGCTCCATTTATGCGCCGATGCGTTATATGACGCGGGATATGATCGGTGATCTGACAACGGGTGGAGACTGATTCGGAATATAAATTAAGAAAAAACCGGCAAGTACGAAGTGGAAAATCAGGAGGAATCAATATGGATATTGTAACAATGGAACATGTCACAAAGGTATATGGAGAAGGCGACAGCAGAGTGTGGGGCCTGCATGATGTCAGTATGACGGTGAAACAGGGGGAAATCGTATCAATCGTAGGTGCTTCCGGTTCCGGCAAATCTACCCTGCTTCATGTCATGGGTGGTGTGGATACACCGACCAGCGGCAAGGTTGTGGTGGACGGCAAGGATATCACGAAGTTAAATGATGAGCAGATGGCAATTTTCCGTCGGCGGAAGGTTGGATTTATCTTTCAGGCATACCATCTGATTCCGGTACTGACCGTGGAGGAGAACATTACCATGCCAATTCTTCTGGATCACAGAAAACCGGATCGGGAATATGTCGAGCAGATCATGGAATTACTGGGACTGCAGGATCGGAGAAAGCATCTGCCGAATCAGTTGTCCGGTGGACAACAGCAGAGAACGGCAATTGCAAGAGCTCTGGCGAATCAGCCATCCTTGATCCTGGCAGACGAGCCGACCGGAGCCTTGGATTCCAAGAATGGAAATGAGGTTATTGCACTGTTACAAAGCTCCGTGAAAAAGCTGAATCAGACATTGGTTCTGATTACACATAACATTGATCTGGCAAGAGAGGCAGACCGGATCATTAAGATCGCGGATGGAGAGATTGTGGAGGGATAAGCCATGCAGGAAGTGAGACAGAGAATCAAAGTTACACAAAGGAAAGCGTATAGATTTCTGATTCCGGTACTGATTCCGATACTGATAATGGTACTAAATGTGCAGAGGACGCAGGCCGCCACTCCGCGGGTAATGCTGTCCAATTATTCGATAGAAGAAGGGGAAATCGTGGCGGGACAGCCGTTTACGTTACATATTACGCTGAAGAATACAGCGGCGAATTCCATCCGGAATCTGAAGCTTACAATCTCCACGGAAAAAGGCGAATTTCTTCCGGTGGATGGAGCGGGTACGGCATATCTGGAGAAACTGGCCGGCAGAAGTGAATCAGAGTTTACATTTGCGATGCAGGCTGTGGATGGACTGACCACGCAGTCCTATAAGTTGCTTCTGAAATCGGAGTATGAGGGAAATGATGGCTCTCCGTATACGGTTGAGGAATCTATATTCCTTCCGGTTACTCTGCAGCAGCGATGTTCGGTAACGGATGTGTTTCTCCCGGATAGTGATGTTGAACTGGGTGAAACGGTAGAAATCGGAGCTTCTGTAAATAATCTGGGAGAAGAGCCGCTTTATAATGTGACCGCCGGCATCAGCGGAAGTAATGTGGCTGTTGCTGATACGTATATCGGAACCATCGATGCCGGAAAACGGGGCAATGTAGATCTTCTGACAAAGGCGAGCGCAATATCGGAGATGAGCGGAGATAAAAATGAACTGACCGTTTCCTATGAGGATCGGAAGGGAGAGCGGCATACTGTGGTTCAGAGTATTGAGCTGAAGGTGGCACAGCCGGTTTATGAGAATCTGGAGAAGGTGAAGGATGACACCCATACGGGACAGGGCTGGATGATAACCAGCATTGTGTTGGGAGTCCTTATGATTACAGGCGGAGTTGTCGGATTGATATTGCAGAGGAGACGCAGGAAGAAAAAACTGCTGGAGGAGTTTTAGCCTATGAAATGGATATGGCATTTATGCTGGGCCAATATGAAACAGCGGGGCATCCGTACATTTCTTACGATTCTGGGAGTTGTGATCGGAATCGTATCGATCGTATCCCTGATGGCAATTGGGCTGGGAACAAAGAAGGTGCTTCTGACTATGGCAGGAGAGGAAGGGAGTGCTACAGAGATCCGTATCCGGGGCATCACAGAGGGCAAACGGAAGGATCAGATGATCACAGACCGCCGTCTGGAAGAGGTACGGAAGCTGGATGCGGTAGCGGCTGTTTATCCGATACTTTCTGTAGACGCCCGGTTCTCATATGATAATTATGTCGGCTATTGGACAATTGATGGTATACCGCAGGAATATCTGGATGAAATAGAAACACTGCATGGAAATCAGTCGGAAGGAGATAACCGGATACCGGAGCTGATCATGGGAAATCAAGTGCTGAATCTGTTTTTTAATGAAGTGACTGGAACCAGCTACGGAGAAATCCATGAGAGTGACAGCAGTGAGGAAACCGAAGATCTGACCGGGAAAAAGCTGGAAACCACGTTTTCACAGGCAGGAAGCGATAGTGAGACAAAGGTACGGCTCCCGATTACGGATATGACGAAACAGAATTCCTATTCTATTTATTGCAATCAGGATGAACTGAAGCTATACCTGAAACGTCTGGCAGATGGTGGGAAGATTCCGGGACAGCCGGTCAATCAGAATGATGAGAATTATAATGAATGGATCTATGGAAGTGCGATTGTAGAAGCCGATGATATAGAGTCTGTAAAAAAGCTGGAGCAGGCTTTAAAGGATATGGGATTTCAGACAGAAAGCAATATTGAATTTGTGGAATATATTGAAAAAACAATGAAGATCGCGCAGCTGATCCTGGCAGGGATCGGAATGATCGCACTGGTCGTTGCAGTTATTGGAATCGGAAATACAATGACCACAGCGGTTTATGACCGGGTGCAGGAGGTGAGTATGCTGAAGGTTCTGGGGGCAGATCCGGAAGAGCTGCTCTCGTTGTTTCTGTTAGAATCCGGAATATTGGGCGGTATCGGCGGCATAATCGGAGTGCTGATATCGTATGGTATCTCCGGACTGGCGGTAAACCGGCTCGCAGTGAAACTGCTCTCTTTGCCCAAAGGAACAATGCTAGCGGAGATTCCAATCTGGCTGGCATTTAGTGCAGTGATCTTTGCGGTGATTTTAGGTGTGGCGGCCGGATTCTTCCCGGCACGCTGGGCGGCAAAATTAAATCCAATCGAAGGCATGCGGGGTAAGTAAAGGCTCGCGTGCCTTTTTTACGCCATGTTGTGACTATCCTGCCGTCCCGCGATACAGGCAGAGACCAGGTATGTAGCCATCGTCCCGCAATACAGGGAGCAGTGCAGGACGCGCTCTCGCTCAAATCGGAACATAGCGGCACATAAGATGCCAAAGAACGGCATCTAAGTGCCGATGTTCCTACATGGTCCTGCCACTTGCTCCTGTATCTTGGGACTAGGGCGGCATGCTCCGGTTTGACAGTTCCGTGTAGGTATGGGAGATAATAACAGAGGCATAAAAAAGCACTTGGGATAGGGGAAGAGAATGTGTATGCGACAGCCATCTCCCGCTGTAGGCAGAGACCGGATATGTGATTACCGTCCCCGAAATAGACCGGGTATATAGCCATCGTCCCGCAATACAGGGAGCAGTGCAGGACGCGCTCCCGCTCAAATCGGAACATAGCGGCACATAAGATGCCAAAGGACGGCATCTAAGTGCCGATGTTCCTACATGGTCCTGTCACTTGCTCCTGTATCTTGGGACTGAGAAGGCATGCACAGGTTTGACTTTCGTAGTGTGAGGCATGATGTGTGTACTATATGAGCGATGATTTTCTGAAATAAAAGTTGCTTTGGATTAGAGATACGAATTCGCCTATGGTCTATGAATCGACAGTGACAGACGTATGCACGCAGGTTATTTAGTCAACAGCTTTCGGAGCGAATGATGATTCTACGAAGGGACGTTTGCACCCGCCGGTACTTAATGAGTGCATAGCACGAATTTAGTATCCGCTGCGTGGGGCAAATTAGTGGGAACGGTCCCGGAGTAGAACCATCGTAGCGGAGAAAGCGTTGGTGATATGCACGGATTTTCAGATTGCCATTTTTGAAAGAATATGATAGTGTTTTTATAATGAGGTTTTACTGGAAGGGAGTTACCATTGAATACAGATTCTTATATTTTATTTATTAATTACCTATATAATATCAACAACATTCCGATCTGCTTGATTGAGGATCAGACACCGATTCTGCAGATCCCGTCTGCAGACTGGTTCTATCCGGCAATTCAGCCTTATGTAAAAAGTATGCTTGAACGCGAGAAGGATGTTACGTATATGTCCACTTCATATGAGGCTCTTTATGGCCTGATCCATATTCGTGAGAACGATGAGCTGATTTTCGTGGGGCCCTATTTTACCACTCCGGTCACACAGGATTATCTGTCGCTGCTCATGACCCAGTTAAAGGTCAACGATGCAGATTATGACCATTGCAAGATTTTTCTGACAGGCATTCCAAGCGGACCTTTGCACCGTTTTCTCTCTTATTTGTCATGCTTAAACTTCTGTTTTAATCATGACATTCTTCCGATTGAAGATATGGATTATAATCCAAATATCCACCACAATCAGGAGGCTTTAATCCAGAAAACTTACACAACTGCTACATATGAGTCCAGAGAAAATGATATGCCACACAATACCTACCTGCATGAGATGCACCGCCTAGAACTGATCGCAAATGGTGATACCGAGGGGATGCGGAAGCTGATTGCAACACCGGTTCCGGGAAATCAGGGGCACATCGGGAACGATTCCCTGCGGCAGGCCAAGAATATATTTATTGCAGCCTGCACTCTTTATACCAGAGCTGCGATTTCAGGAGGTCTGGATGCAGAAGAGGCCTACAATCTAAGCGATGTCTACATTCAGACCAGTGAGAATTATAAGAGTGTATCCGATGTGGAACGCCTGATGCGCCAGATGCCAATGGATTTTACAGAACGTGTAGAACGAGAGGTTAAATTCAAAAATGTCTCTCCTTCTATCGTTTCCGCAATTCATTATATTAAGGAACATGTTAACCAGCCTCTTCAGGCACAGGACATTGCCTGGCATGTAAACTTAAGCACTTCTTATTTTCTGAAACGTTTTAAAGCCGAGACCGGTGTTGGCATTTCTGAATTTATTAATCAGGTAAAGGTCGAGGAAGCCTGTGTTCTGCTTACCTATACGGAGAAGTCTCTGACAGAAATCAGCAATTACCTGTATTTCTCCAGCCAGAGTTACTTCCAGAATGTATTTAAAAAAATCATGGGTGTCACTCCCGGTGTTTACCGTAATGCTAAAAAGGTTCCTCCTTTTATGCAGAAGGACCACTGATATAAAAGGTGCAAACAAGTGCCCAACGAACAAAAGAAATCACCGATGCTTCCTTCTGCGCATATCGCTCAGTGATAGACTGAATTCTTCCATCATCTGCTTTCCTGCCTGACGGAGCATCTGTCGATAATCCGGATTTATCTGAAGCTGCTTTCGAAGCAGCTTTCTTTTTTTCTTTCCTTCTCTGCCACCCAGATCATTTAATGTCCGTATCTCCGCCTGCGCGATCCATTCAAACAGCAGATTAACAATCTGTCTGCGTTCCTCCGGCGAGAGGGAATAAATCCAGTTATGCATTGTCCGGTCAAATAACTGACTATCCCTATCTCTTTGCGGAATCGTCACAAAGCAGGTACCGAATACCCGCCAGGAACCCGGATCATGCTGCCGGAAACCGCTCTCTCTGCTGCTGACCACCTGATAGTTCCGATCCTGCTCCAACAGCATTCCTATAAAAGAAGATTCCGGAACATATTTCCGGATCTTATCCCGGATTCTTTCATATCCCACACTTCTTAATATACTTTTTGCAAAGCCCGGTCCATCATTATTATAAATCTGGCGGATCTGCTCCTGAACGGAGGGCTTCGCTTTTGCCGCTGCATATACTGCCAGATTTCCTCCCTTTGAATGTCCGCCCAGAATCAGATGAGTGTCTCCCCTCTGTCTAAGCTTCCCGGCCACCAGATTCAGATACATAACTGCCCGCCTCTGCGCCGGAACCACCTCAAAACACATATGAAAATTCTCCTTCCATCCGATCATCGTATTGTCCGTACCTCGGAATGCAACAAAATATAACTCCGGACTCACCTCCATACACAGTGCTGCAAACTGGCTCTGTTGCTCTTCATCTAACAGATTCTGGTAATACATCAGTTTCAGTTCTGCAAAGCGTTTGGTCTCCGCCATCCGTCTCATATAGAATGGCGCCATTTTAATCAGGGAAAATTCATGCAATATCTTCCGTTCACTCTCCGTCTCCCAGAATCGTTCCGATGCTTCCCTTAGGGTTATCGTGCACTCCTCCCATGGCGATGCCACAATAGACTGAAATTCCACGTAGGCCAGATTGGATAACAATAATCCGTCCACCTCATTAAACGGGCTTTCCTCAAAGCTTAAATCTCCCCTCCAATTCAGATAATCAATCATTGTTCCCATCTGCTCACCTCACATTTCTATAGTATTTAGTATTCGCAGATGGTCATGGAAATTATGCCGATACTTTTTATTTTCTTACGATTCTTCATATCCTCCTAAGGAAATGTTTATATTTTCATCATTTTTTAAACACACATTAAACACACATTTCCCGTATATTAAAACTTGTAAGAGCTTTTCATATATTTGAATCCTCTCTCCCCTCATTTAAGAAATGACCGGAGCTTCGAAAGAAGCCCCGGTCATTTTTATGCTTTATTCTGTTCTGCTACCAAATGCTCTGCTCCGTAAATCTTACGCAGCTTCGGTTTCTCAATCTTTCCGGTAGGATTTCGCGGTATATCCGCAAAGATGATCTTCTTTGGCCGCTTATAACGCGGAAGTGCCAGACAGAACTGGTTCATTTCCTCTGCTGTACAGCTGAAACCATCCTTAATCTCAATAATCGCCGCTGTAATCTCACCTAGCCGCTTATCCGGCAGGCCGATGACTGCCACATCCTTGACTGCGGAATGACTTCTGATGAAATCTTCAATCTGTACCGGATAAATATTCTCACCACCACTGATGATGACATCCTTTTTCCGGTCTACCAGGAAGATAAACCCATCCTCATCCTGCATTGCCATATCTCCGGTGTAGAGCCAGTCACCCTTTAGAATCTCGGCAGTTGCTTCCGGATTCTTATAGTAACAGGTCATGACACCGGGGCCTTTGACACAAAGCTCTCCGACTTCTCCCTGTTTTACCTCATTGCCGGACTCATCAACAATCTTAACCTCCCAGCCATAACCAGGTACACCAATAGCACCTACCTTATGGATATTCTCAACACCAAGATGCACGCAACCAGGTCCGATAGATTCAGACAATCCATAGTTTGTATCATACTGATGCTTCGGGAAATAAGCCTTCCAGCGCTTGATCAGACTCGGCGGTACCGGCTGTGCTCCAATATGCATCAGTCTTAGCTGATCCAGCTGATAATCTTCCAATTTAATATCTCCTCGATCCAGAGCATCCAGAATATCCTGTGCCCATGGAACCAGAAGCCACACGATCGTACAATGTTCTTTTGAAATCGCATCCATGATAAACTCCGGCTTGGTCCCCTTTAACAGGACTGCCTTGCCACCGGAAATCAGACTTCCGAACCAATGCATCTTTGCTCCGGTATGATAAAGCGGCGGAATACAGAGGAATACATCCTCCTTCGTCTGTCCATGATGGTTCTGCTCAACCTTAGCCGCATGCATCAGACTGGTGTGATTATGTAAAATTGCTTTTGGAAAACCGGTTGTTCCTGATGAGAAATAAATGGCTGCATTATCATCATCCCGAATCTCAATCTCCGGTTTCCGGCTGGAGCAGTTCGCTACCATGCTGTTATAGTCCTCTGCGAAGCTCGGACAGTTGTCGCCCACATAAAACAGCAGACGATTGGTACTGATTTCTTCTGCAATCTCCTCTACCCGTCCGATAAACTCCGGTCCGAATACCAGAATATCTACATCTGCCAAATCCAGACAATACTGAATTTCATCCGATGCATATCGGAAGTTCAACGGCACAGCCAATGCTCCGGTCTTTAAAATACCGAAATAAATCGGCAGCCATTCCAGACAATTCATTAGCAGGATTCCGACCTTATCATCCTTTTTGATTCCACGGCTTAATAAAAGATTGGCAAACCGGTTTGCCTTCTCGTCAAATACACTCCATGTAATCTCACGCCGGTAATGAACCAGCGGATTCGGCTCCATTAATTCATACTCTTTCCATGTAACCCGGCGGCGTTCCTTAATCTCCGGGTTAATCTCAACCAATGCCACATCATTGGCATACTCCCTGGCATTCCGTTCCAGTAAATCTGTAATCGGCATTTTATGTTCCTCCTAACCAAAACTACTGACATTTTAGCACGTCACAGTAAAAAAGTAAAGAAAAGGGCAAATTTCGCATAAAAATAGCTGTTTTTTCAAAAATATCATGAAAAAATGAGATAAGCTGACATCTAAATCTTGTTTTTTTTGAGAAAATGCACTAGAGTATTAAGGAGGATTTTTTTTAAGATAAAATAATTGTAACCCGAATCGAAAAAATGAAAGGTACAGGTATTTGGAATGAAAAAATACAAGGAAATGAGTAAAGACGAATTATTGACATTGAAGGCAGCTCTTCAGGAGAAATATGAAGAAGAGCAGTCTAAGGGGTTAAGCCTGAATATGGCAAGAGGTAAGCCCGGCTTCTCCCAGCTCGCTCTGTCAATGAAAATGCTGGACGAGATCAACAGTTCTTCCGATATGAGAACTCTGCTTGGTAATGATACCCGGAACTACGGAGATCTGGATGGTATCGGTGAATGCCGCCAGCTTATGGCAGATATGATGGAAACGAAGAAAGAGAACATTGTTGTTTACGGTAACTCCAGCCTAAATATTATGTACGATACCGTTTCCCGTTCTATGACACATGGTGTTAATGGTTCTACCCCTTGGTGCAAGCTTGATAAGGTGAAATTTCTTTGCCCTGTACCGGGATATGACAGACATTTTAAGATTACAGAATTTTTCGGTATTGAAATGATCAATATTCCGTTGCTGGATGACGGACCGGATATGGATCTGGTTGAGCAGTATGTTAATACCGATCCGGCAGTCAAAGGTATCTGGTGTGTACCAAAATATGCGAACCCAACCGGTATCTCTTATTCGGATAATGTTGTCAAACGTTTTGCCGCATTAAAGCCTGCCGCCGAGGACTTCCGTATCTTCTGGGATAATGCTTATTGCATCCATCATTTATATATGGATAAGAAGGTTCACATTCTGAACATTATTGATGAGTGCGAGAAGGCCGGAAATCCGGATATGGTTTATATGTTTGCTTCTACTTCCAAGATCACGTTCCCTGGTTCCGGTGTTTCCGCAATCGCAACCTCACCTAAAAATGTGGAGTTTATTAAGAAACAGCTGACTGTACAGACCATTGGTCATGATAAGATCAATCAGCTGCGTCATACCCGTTTCTTTAAGAATATTGACGGTATGAAGGCTCATATGGATAAGCATGCCGAGATCCTGCGTCCGAAGTTCGAAGCAGTCATCAATGAATTCGACCGCGAACTGTCCGGACTGGAGATTGGTACCTGGACCAGACCTGTCGGCGGATACTTTATCTCTTTCGATGCTTTAGACGGCTGTGCCAAGGCTATCGTTGCTAAATGTAAGGAAGCAGGCGTTGTACTGACCGGTGCCGGTGCTACCTTCCCGTACGGCAAGGATCCGAAAGACAGCAATATCCGTATTGCTCCATCTTTCCCTGAACCGGAGGAACTAGAAGCTGCAGCCAGAATCTTTGTTCTCTGCGTAAAGCTTGTAAGTATTGATAAGTATCTTTCAGAAATGAATTAAACTAATTATCAGGAGAATACCATGATTTATACCGTTACTCTGAATCCGGCCCTGGACTACATTATGCATGTGGAGCATTTTGAGAAAAACAGGATCAACAAGACCTCTTCCGAACTGCTTTTACCGGGCGGAAAAGGCATCAATGTCTCTATTGTACTTCATAATCTGGGGATGAGCAGTACTGCTCTCGGATTCATTGCCGGCTTTACCGGACAGGAGATTCGCAGAAAGCTTCAGGAGCTGGGCGTTACGGATGATTTTATTGAGCTTCCGGACGGACACTCCAGAATCAATATGAAGATCTGCAGTCATGAAGAAACCGAATTAAACGGCATGGGGCCTATCATTGATGAGGCCTCTTTGCTAAAGCTATATACGCAACTGGATCGGCTGGTGACCGGAGATGTTCTGGTTCTGGCCGGCAGTATCCCTGCTTCGCTTCCGGACAACATTTATCAGGATATTATGAAGCGGGTCGAAGCAAAGGGTGTCATGACAATCGTAGATGCCAGAAAAGATCTGCTGGAGAATGTTTTGGAGCTTCGACCGTTTTTGATCAAGCCAAATAACTTTGAACTGGCAGAATTGTTTGGTCTGGAAGAACTCTGGGACAAGCAGGAGGTTCTGCGTTATGCAAAGGAATTGCAAGAACGTGGTGCTCGAAACGTCCTGGTCTCTATGGCAGGTGCCGGTGCTGTTCTCGCTGCTGAAGATGGTAGCACCTATGAGAGTCCAGCTCCGGACGGAACTGTGATCAATTCCGTAGGTGCCGGAGATTCCATGGTTGCCGGCTTCTTATATGGACTGCTAACCACGGAATCCTTTGAACAGGCTTTCTATACCGGCCTCGCCTGTGGCAGTGCCAGTGCTTTTTCTGAGCAGTTGGCGACAAAAGATGCCGTCGATGCGATTTTGAAACATCTGATTTAGAAAATCCAGATTATCAATATAAAATAAAAGTCAAAATATCAAATACTTTGATAAAAGCTCTGATATTCTGACTTTTATTTTTTACGCGCTGTCTCTGATTCTATTTAATTGTCGGACTCGTTTTACAGATTATAACCAACCTCAAAGGCCTTCTTATTAATCTCAATCGTCTTCGGAGGCACTGTCTTCTCGATAACTTCCAGCCAGTCTTCCTTTGTATAATTCATATGCTGTGCAGCAACACCCAATACGATAATATTGAATACCTTCGCATTGCCAAGCTTCTTCGCTTCTGCCATCGCATCTACAGAGTATACCTTATACTTCTCTGATAACTCCTCAATAATTCCTTCCGGATATTCTGCTGCTCCGGTTACAACTGTGATCGGATCCATACGCTGATCATTTACAACGATTACGCCATCCTTCTTTAAGAAATGGGCATAACGCTTAGCCTCCAGACGTTCAAATGCAATCAGCACATCTGCCTGTCCTTCTTCTACGATTGGTTCTGCTACCTTATCACCATACCGTACATAAGTTACAACACTTCCACCTCGCTGTGCCATACCATGTACCTCGGACAACTTCACATCATATTTGGCATGTAATGCAATACCGCCAAGAATCCGGCTGGTAAGCAGAGTACCCTGTCCACCAACACCAACAATCATAATATTCTTTGTTTCCATGTTCTTCTGCCTCCCTACTTCTTCTCTGTCTGAATTGCATCAAACTTACACAACTGCTTACATAAGCCACAGCCATTACACATGGTCTCATCAATTGCAATCGTACCATCCTCATTCTTTGTTAATGCAGGGCAGCCCGGACGCAGACACATTCCACACTTCTTACACTTCTCCGGAATCGGAACACACTTATTCGGGAATACATTTCCCTTTAAGAGTACACACGGCGACTTCGTAATAATTACGGATACACCATCCCGTGCGGTTTCTTCTTTCACAATCCGCTCCAGCTCTACTGTATCAAACGCATTCACCTCTACTACATTGGCAACACCGATTGCCTTACAGAGATTATATATATTGATTGCATAGGTAGGTTCACCATTCAGCATCTTACCGGTTGCTGCATGATCCTGATGTCCGGTCATTCCTGTTGTTGAATTATCCAGAATCATAACCGTACCGGTTGCCTGATTATATACCATGTTCATTAAGGAATTGACACCTGTATGCATGAACGTGCTATCACCGATAACAGCAACCCATTTTTTCACATAATCTTTGCCCTTTGCCTTCTCCATACCATGAAGAGATGAGATTGATGCGCCCATACAAATGGTCGTATCTACAACATTCAACGGTGCAACTGCACCCAGGGTATAACATCCGATATCTCCGGCAGCATGAATACCAAGCTTCTTCAATACGGTATATACACTTCTGTGTGGACAACCCGGACAAAGGATCGGCGGACGTGCCGGCACCTGCGCAGGTGTCTTTAAATCAAGCTCTTCATGTAGAATCGCCTTTCTCAGCATATTTGCACTATATTCGCCCTGTACTGTAAAGATCTCCTTACCATGGCAGGTAATTCCCCAGGAGCGAACCTGCTCCTCAATGATCGGATCCAGTTCTTCTACAATATATAATTCATCTACCTTTGCAGCAAAATCCAGAATCATCTGCTTTGGAAGCGGATTTACCAGACCAAGTTTCAACACGCTGGCATTCGGAAGAACTTCCTTCACATACTGGTATTCAATACCACAGGTAATTACACCGATCTTGGTATCGCCCATTTCCACACGATTGATTGGCATATCCGCACCATCTGCAGCCATCGCCAGCTCCCGCTTCTCTACATATATATGACGGCCTTTCGCGTTACCCGGCATCATAACGAACTTCGCAGGATTCCGCTCATATGGCTTATCCTCCGGAACAACCCGATCTTCTAATGTAACCAGTCCCTGTGAATGAGACAGACGAGTAGTCGTTCTTAAGATGACAGGTGTATCGTATTTCTCGCTTAATTCAAATGCATATTTCATGAAGTCTTTGGCTTCCTGACTATCAGACGGTTCTACAACCGGCACATGAGCAGCTCTGGCAACCGCACGGGTATCCTGCTCGTTCTGCGAGCTGTAAAGTCCCGGATCATCCGCTGCAACCAGTACCATACCACCGTTCACACCACCATACGACATGGTATATAACGGGTCAGATGCCACATTCACACCAACATGCTTCATACAGCACATAGAACGTACACCACTGATACATGCACCAATTGCAACCTCAGTTGCAACCTTCTCATTCGGTGCCCATTCTGCGTATACGCCGTCGTACTTTACAAGGCTCTCACTGATCTCCGTGCTTGGTGTTCCCGGATATGCGGAAGACACCTTGACGCCCGCCTCCCAGGCACCTCTGGCGATAGCCTCATTTCCCAACATAATCTTTTTTTCCATCGTTTGTTCCCTTCCTCTTGCTTCATCATCTATCTATGCAAAATTCACATAACATCTTACTCTGCCAGTCCAAATCAACAGTTCAGAATAGCAGCGCCCAGTTGAAATAATAGTACGGCATCCGGATGGAAATGTCAAGATTTCTGTCTCCCAGTCAAACTGCGTTCCGGTAATCTTACAGGCTTATACAGCTCCGGTATCAATGACGATATCAATCTATGTTCTACATAGTTTGTTGTATCTGAATAATCTCGTCCCGACCACACTCTGCAATATCCATAATATCCTCATAAGCAAAGCCACGGTTTAACATATTCTTAATGATCTGTATTCTTTTCTTACGTTCTTCTTCTACCCCATTGTCATACCCCAGCTTCCGTTCTCTGCTTATCATATCCGCCAATGCTTTACACATATCCACAACCTCCTGTTCCGTATTGATCTCTATCTCCGCACCTGTCACCAGATTTAACAATTGTACGGCTTCCTGTTCCATCCGGTTAAACCGGTCTGCGTCCTCCTGCAGGATCTGCCGCAACTTTTCCTCATCCTCCGAATACTTTATGAAGCTCAGAACCTCCCGCATGCTGCTGTGAAACTGCTTCAGTTCCTCGGTGGATAACTCTGCCGGTGCGATCACATGGATCTTATAATCCTGTACATATTTCAGAATCGCCGGGTCTTTTATGTCCAGCATTTCATGAATGGACCTCGGTCCATCCCATGTCCGATTCTGAAACAGGAGTACTATCGTAATCACCGGAAGCAGCTTATCCCCGCTGTCAATGCCGGATAAAAAGTCTCCGCTGTCCGGACTCCGCTTCCCTTTCCTGTAACTCCGGATCTGATTGACCTGTCTCATATACCGCATGGAATCATTGAGCATATTCCGGACCGGCATCGCATAATGTACTTCTGACTGATTCTCCAGACTTACCAGCATATAAACTGCGTCCTGTCCCTGACGAATGGTTATCTGCTTTGACACATCCCGGTATCTCTGCTGAACCACATAATCCTTCTGCCTGTGTCTTCTCTCATTCTTTCCAGTACTCCTTCCTCTTTCCGCCTTCCGATCCGTAGAAACTGCGGATGACACAGACTCCACAAACAGATCTATATCTGCTTCCTCCTCTAAGAATAACTCTTCACCGCTGACCTCTTTCAAATGCTCCGGCCTTACAATCTCTGCCCCATCATACAGAATATAATTTACAATATCCGCAAAGATCCGATTATTCTCTGTATACAGCTTCTCTGCAATATCCTTCTTTCCCAATCTGTGTCCTCCTTCATCCTGTCCGGACTCCGGAAACACTCCCCTCCAGTTTTACCATATTAGGGCTCGCAGTCTGCCATGTTTCCAAAATCCTGCTTCTGCTTCATGAAATTTCGCAAGATTTTCTTCTTAGAACCATCCAAACTGCTCCTGACTATAGAAAAATAGATAATATATACTTGCTTGATATTTAATATATATTATCTATGTCTATTTGTCAATATTTTATTTGTTTTATTGAACTACTCATTTATAACAATCCATTTTTTCCACTCTTCCACCAGAGCTTCTAACCGATATCCGGCATTGGCAGGACTGCTGGAAGGCAGTTGGCAGATTTCCGGCAACCGTTTACCACGGTTGTATTTCTGAAACATTCGATATGCGGTTCCGCCATTCAAACAGATCCTCTTAATCGGTGCCTGCTGTAAGATCCACTCTATATCATTCGGCACTACATTTCGTATGGAACTATCCGAAGAACCCTCGATCTCGCAAGATGCGATCACATCCCACACTGCAATCCGGTGTTTCAGCAAAAGAACCTTCTTCTGTTCTACTGTCACCGGAACTTCTTCATTAAATATTGCCGCCATGATTTTCCAGAACCGATTCTGCGGGTGTCCGTAAAAAAATGCACTTTCTCTGGATTTTACCGATGGAAAAGAACCCAGAATCAAAATCCGGGAATGTTCGTCAAACACCGGTGCAATATTATGTTGCTGACGTTCTAATGCCATGCTTCCATTTCCTTTCGAATCTTCTCAATCAACGTTACATCCGCCGGCAACCACTCGACAGAATCCAGTTGCTCCTTTGTCAACCATTTGGTCGCTTCCGCCTCCTTTTCTTACCTCATTGCAAAAATCTATCTGTTCTAATTTATAAATAGGTGATTTCATGCATGAATCATCTAATTACAAATTCTGTTTTTAAGTTTTCTACTAAAGCAACTGTTTTTGTAGATTCCGTACTAGTAATGTCTGTTACGTGATTATCAATTAATTTCGTTAATTTATTTACTTCTTCCGTCAATTTAGAATTATCTGATGCAATATCTAAAATTTTCTCACAAAACTGATTCATCTTATTTGCATTCATTTCTGGAATTTTATCATCAGCCAAATCATACTTAATAAGCATTAATATAAAATATTTAAATTTTCTATATTGTGCAGAAATACTTTTATTTCTAAATAGAAATTCCAAACGATACAATACAAATGCACAAGTATAATAAGGTAACAGTTGATGTCCATCATTAAAAATTCCATCTATTGAGTTTAACAAACGACCATAATATCTACTAGCCAAATGCGGTTTGTCGTAAAACATAGATGCCACAGCTTTGATTTGAGTGCTTATAGAAACAATACGAACTTTTTCTATATCCGTTCCATAATTATATTGCTTGGACCGTCTCTCATAATAGAGGCGATTGGTTCCCGTAAATGTCCCGTAAAATGCTTCCAATTTTCTATGAAATTCGTTTAATGCTATTAACTGTTCATCGGATACCTCTGTTTGACGGTTTGTTGCCTTTATTATTCTGTTTACAGTTTCATCATCTTCTGTTTCTATCAATTTAATCGGCAACTGTAATCCATCAGTTATATCCTCTTTATTATTAAATATCACATGACTAGTTTGACATCCATTAACAATCTGATAATCTGTCAACGTAAATTTATTTCCTATATTTGACAATTCCTTACATATCACGGTCACGCCATTATTAAGAAGAACAAATTTTTTCGAATCAGTCTTTAACGATTCTGACATTTCGTGATTTACAGGGTTATCCCCCTGAAAATCCCTAACATTATCATAAAAAACGCTTTTACGTATTTCTCCATTTTCTCCTGTAATGAGTTTCAAATAAGAGCCGCTATCAATATACCCCAAATAAGACTGGGTAACTCCAGGTATTTCTGGCAAAAGAATTTTATTACTAAATTCTATTTCTGTTTCAATCACATCTATTGTATTTCTATAATATTTCTGCAATAAATCAGCTCCAACCGGAATATATACTACATTGCTAAAAATATTCAAATCTAATAAATCATTTTTGACTATCTCCATTCTTCCAACGCAATTCTGATCATCAACCCATTTTCCTGTGGTTATATAATACAAATAGCACGCTGGTTTTTTCTTTATATATGTAGCTTTTGAAAAAATATATTCAACAATTTTGCTTTTTTCAATTATAGCCTCATTTCTTCGCATCTGCGGACTATCTGAAAAAAAATCTTTCACCCCAGCTCCAAATGTTCCCATATCACCATAATCAAAACTTGATGATGTTTTTGCCTGTACAAAAACAAAATTTATTTCAGATAATTTTTTATTAATCTCAAGTAAGTCATCTATTTCCTCTTTCGAAGTAATTAGCAATCCATTTACTAATATTGCAACTGCATCTATTCCACAATCATCACCGTCTCCTATTACAACATCGGCGGGATTGAGATTTTCTGAATACATTTGTTCAATAGCACAATAAGAAGAAAACATCTCAAATTGTTTACTTTGATTTTTTTCGACTATATCTTGCGATTTTAAAAAAGAATCCATATAGCTCTGTACAATTCTATCCATAAATTATCCTTTCTTGTATATTCACAAAAATCACCTTATTTTATCCATATAAGTTCTTTTCACCTATAGAAATTATAATACAAACACATGCTTACAGCAACTCTCTCTCATTCTTCCTTCACGTATTCAGTTTCATTATTTCCAATTTTTAAGTCAAAAATAGCTTCTTCAACAACCCGTACACATTCATCTGCGTTCTTCTTTATATCCTTTCCCCAGAATCTGATCACCGTCCATCCCATAAATAATAATTTCTTATTAATTTCATCATCCCGCCCACGATTTCTAGAAATCTTTGCTAACCAGTATTCACTATTATTTCCTTTTTCAAGCCTTGGTTTTAAAATCTCCCAGTCTTTTCCATGAAAAAATTCCCCGTCACAAAAAATAGCAATTTTATACTTTGTCAGAACAATATCCGGTTTTCCAGGAAGATCTCTATAATTCTTTCTATATCTGTAGCCTTTATTCCACAGTGCCTTCCGCAGTATTGTTTCTATATCCGTATTATCTGAACGGATATGTTGCATATTTTTCTTTCTCTGATCCGACGTCAAATTATCCATCCTTATCACCTCAACAAATCACTACACTCAATATAGCACATTTTCTTTACTCTATCCATCTATCATCTTTTCAACATTCCCAAAAATACGTTCGTATTCTGCTGCTTTTTGTACGGTTTTTTATTGACAATAAGCAGCATCAATGCTATACTCTTTTTTAGAGAGGTGAGACTTTATGTCTGAATTAGGACAATTTTTAAAAGAAAAAAGGGAATCCTCTGGTTTATCCCTAAAAAGGCTTAGTTCTATAACCGGAATAAGTGACTCTGAATTACTAAAAATAGAAAATGGAACTCGAAAAAAACCTGGTTGGGAACATCTTTGTAAAATTGCAAAGGCATTAAATTTTCACCCATTTGAGGTTTTGCTTAATGCTGGATATATATCTGAAAAAGACATTCATCCACCATTACTGATCAGCGGACTAGAATATCTGAATGAGCAGCAGCTCAATACAGTTCAATTATTCGTTGACTTTATCAAAGCTCAGGAAAAAACTGTCTGAACAATTAAGGAGGCTACTTATGCAATACAGATTAGGCGAATTATTTTGTGGTCCAGGCGGAATTGCATGGGGAGCTACCCACGCTGATATAGGCAATTCCGATTACTCGATCATACATCAATGGGCCAATGATTATGATGCAAACACATGCGAAACATACCGACACAATATCTGCCCTGATGCACCACAAACAGTTTACCATGAAGATATTCGTAAATTCGATATGAGCAAGCTGGCGCCAATCGATGCTCTGGCTTTTGGTTTTCCTTGCAATGATTACAGCGTTGTAGGAGAACAGCGAGGAATGGACGGCGTATATGGGCCATTATATTCTTACGGAGTAAAAGCTCTGAAAAGATTTAAACCACAATGGTTTCTTGCAGAAAACGTCGGCGGTCTGCGTAACGCTAACGATGGCAAGGCCTTCACCAAAATCTTAACAGAACTCCGTGATGCCGGATACACAATTACCCCACATCTTTATAAATTTGAAGAATATGGTATTCCTCAGGCGCGCCATAGAATCATTATTGTTGGCATCCGCAATGACATTAATGTAACCTATCACGTTCCTTCTCCTGAACCATACAGCGAAATAAATAATACCTGCAGAAATGCTATTGAAAACCCGCCAATCCCAGCAGATGCACCAAACAATGAAGCCACACGACAGTCCGCGACCGTAGTTGAACGTCTCAGACATATTCGTCCTGGTGAGAACGCATTTACAGCAGATCTCCCACCAGAATTACAGCTTCACATCAAAGGTGCCCGGATCAGCCAGATTTACAAAAGACTGGATCCAGAAAAGCCATCTTATACAGTAACCGGAAGCGGCGGCGGCGGAACCCACATTTACCACTGGGAAGAACCAAGAGCATTAACCAACCGCGAACGTGCAAGACTCCAGACATTCCCAGATACTTATGAATTTCAGGGAACCAAGGAAAGTGTACGTAAACAGATCGGAATGGCAGTCCCTTGCCGTGGAGCTCAGATAATCTTTGAAGCGATTCTTAAAAGTTTCGCAGGTATTGATTATCCATCTGTTGAAGCTAATATCAATGAATAACAAAAAGTCGGAAGTTTAGTAGCTTCCGGCTTTTTATTATTCACTTTTCTTCAACAGAAAAGTCCATATAATACTGTTCTTCATCTATCTTGTAAAAAGTCACATCTGTTCTTCCATATGCAAGAAGATCATCTTTTCTGACATATGCACCATTTGACAATCCCAGGCGATTTCTAAAATATTCTCCCAGCAGTGCATTACTGGCAGGCGTAGTAATAGCTTTATCATTCTGCTGTTCTACTCTCAGCTGTAACGTATGATGATCATCTGTAACTACTAAAAAATGTTGTTTATCTAAAGGGAAAAATCCAGATTTTGCGATATGTGATGGCAACGGAATATAAGCTTCATTTTTGTTTCTTTTATTCCGTTGTCCCCAGTTTAATCCAGATCTAGTTCCAGTCTCTCCACCTCGTGCCAGAAGTGATAACCGCACACAATTCTCTGTATCTGCTTCCATTTGTTCCCTTGTATCATCTTCCGCAGGCCGAAAAACAACATACTCATCTACTTCTGCATGTGTACAATACATCGTTCTTTTCTCTGCATCTGTATATATTCCATATGCCAAAACTGCATTTGTCTCATTTGCATTTTTTTCATTATCATGCAAAAAATACTGCTGTGTAAAAGGACCTGAAAGCTTATAAGCTCTTACTGGTATATCTCCATTCAACCAAATATAATAGTTGTTATTTTCCAATGCTGGCGGATATGTCAAATAACTACATGAAAAATTTCCCCATTTATCCGAATACCGGGTTCCATGCAGTTCTTTAAAACTTTCATGAACCCCTTTATCCATTCCCTTATTCAGAGTATCACCGATAATCAATTCAACTGTCGCATTTGAAATTCCTAGTTCCTCATAGCTTTTAAGCAACCACGAAGCCATACTCGGCGTAGCTTCTGCTGTCAAAATACATAGCCTGTCTGCACTTTCTTTTATTGGATCAAACAGAATTTTTCCTACAATTCCATCCGGATATTTTAAATCACCGCTCATCAAGCATCCTCCTCAATGACATCATAATACATTGTATTACTCGGCAATTTTATATTCGGAACCCAAATTTTCTTTCCGCCCCATCCTTTTGTTCCAGTTACCTGATACATCGTTAGAACCACTTTATCAGTAAAAGTTCCACCCAGTTGCCAGTCATTAGGTGACAGCAACGCACCTGTACCCTGAGCAACATTTCTTTCTCGACGTACAATCAAAATCCCCTGTCCTGTCGGATGCTCTGACAAAATAGTATCAATAACAGAGCAGAATGCCTGGAGTTTAAAATCAGAACTCGGAATAATATGTGCCAGTATTTCTTTCACCAGCCGAAGGCTCACCTGATAATACGGCTCTGTTTCAGAAAATGCCTCCAAAAGTTTTGATATATCTTCAATAGAGTCATTATCAGGATTAAACGGATAGTAATTTGTTCCTCCTGAAATAATTTCCACATGGTCATTATCCAATACATTTTTACGTGTTGGATTAAGCCCCTCTGGATAATATATCTTCACATCCTCAATGCCCTTTTCAACCTGTGCGATTATAGAATTATTAGTAGCATTTATATCCGCAAACAATTTATACAGATTTTCGTCAATGTAAACCTTCATCATGCCTGGATCTCGATCATATCCAAACATTCTGCTGTGCTGCCACATTGTATCCGCCTGCGGCTTTTTACTCGTTCTCGTATAGTAAATAGTCTGCAATCCCGGAAATGTTACGCCACGACCTAATGTGTTTCCGCCAACAACAAAATTACAGCCAGCTTCATAATCCGAATTTTCCACATCATTCTTTCCATTCATAACAAGAACTTTGAACTGATTTCCAGTTAATATTTCTTTAACTTTAGCATACAAATCTTCCAAAGAACATTTTTGAGATCTTGACGGACTCATATCTGCGTACTGTCTGCTTAATTCATTCTTTAATTCTGCATCAAGATTTTCAATACACCATCTTAATTCTTTCTGGATATCTTCTTCTATCTTCTTATGTGCAGCTACCCTTACGCTCGGGTGAAACAAGCAGTTAGATACTTTTCCGCCTGATAAAAGAATTTGTGCTGACACAAGTAAATGCCTGACAATAACTTCCCTCATAGATGTTTTCAGTTTTTCCAAAAATGATACACAATCCGGCTTTCCACTTGAAGGAAAGAAAAAATCTCCTCCTAGATAAGCATCTCCAGGCTGAAAATAATATGTAAAATATGGATGCCAGCCAGATGTAATCGTTTGCAAAAAGATTGCCTGCGGTGTTCCCGTTACCTGCAAATATAAACTGCTTGATGCGCCATTCTTTATGCTGTCCAGATATTTATTAATTGAAGACTGACGATTTCTGTTAACCAACGTATTTAATGAAGCCGCATCAGCCTCATCATCAATAATGAACAGCGGATTTCCTTTCATAAAACCTGTTGAATTAAGAATATTCGCCCACAATTTCAGCATCCGCACATTCTTCTTTAAGACAATAATTACAGGATCCATCAGACTGTTTTCATTAAAAAGTGTCGCATCATTTTCTCCACAAATACAGAATCCACCAAGATCTGTTTTTACTCGATCCAGAGTTTGCTGCTGAAGAACAACATTGTCGGTGGTCAGCAAAACAAATACCGGAAATCCTAAATCTGCCGCCTTGCATATAATTCCAAACATCTGTCCTGTTTTACCGGATTGAACGTTTCCCAACAGCAGACCAATTTCATGACTGGAAAAAGAAAATGTTTTTATATGCTTATTTCCAACATCATTTGCCGTTTTTTCAATAGATTCTGCAAGTTTTGTATTTCCTCTATCAGTTATTTTTTTTAGGTAAGTTTTCAAATACTGCATTTACTTTTCTCCTATTCATCTTCGGATCCTGCTGTAAATGAAAGCATCCAGACATCCAGCGGTTTTCCATCTTCATCCAATGCAGTCTGACCTGTTTTCTTAAATTCCAGCCTGTCACATCCATATTCCTGAAGCATTTCTTCTGTAATCATTCCCAGGCGATCCGTATCAACTGCCGTATTATTTACCGGTTTTACAATCCCAGCTGCGGCCAGCCTCCCTTTCAGCCATCTTCCCATTATCAATTCATCACCAACTGCACTAAACTGTTTATTATTATCACTTGTGGTGTGTGCTTTGAACCAATACCCATCATCTGTCACTACAAAAAATGGTTTATTCTTCTCTGGATACCCTTCCATACGGTACACATCTGCACCAACTGTCAACTGCGTTTCATACCAGTCTCTTGCCTTTCTCTTACTTCTTGGTGCTGCATAACAGACATTAATATTTGACTTTGTATAATGTTTCCCATCATCCAAATGACGTTCATCTTTCTTAGGAACTTTCAATTTCAGAAAGAATGAAACATACGCTTTACATCTTTCATAAAACTCAACATTTGATTTTGGTACAGATGTAACCAGTTCTATTCCATTTAATGCAGTATTAACTTCTCGCACAAGCGGCATATTCTTTACAAGTGCAATATTCTCTGAACAGTTTGACATTTTTAACTTTTCAATATGTTCTGCAATCTCCGCTACTTCCTGTTCATTTGTTGTAATAGCAGACATCTCGTACTGCCTTCTATTACTTGCTTCTAATTTGATAACTCCAAGATTTGCAGATCCGATAATTGCCGACAATGGTTTTCCGTCTTTATAAAAGCAAAACAGTTTTCCATGATACTTGAATGCCTTTATAACTCGAATCTCACCAGTACCTGATTTCTGCCACTTTTCATTGATTTTTATTGCTGTATGATATGCTCCTTCTGGCATGCCTTCAACAAAATACATCCCTATATTTAAGCATACTTTAGAAATACCACATTCATCCACAAGCCTGTCTAATTCGACAAGTGATGCATTAGAAGTATATCCAACTGCGACTTCGATTCTATCAGCTATTTCCACCTGCTCATTAAAACAGTCCATTATTGTTTCCTGATCATCCTCTGTTCCTAATGGCAGAATATTTGAATATAATAATTTCATTCTGCACCCCCTATAGCTTTTAGTGTTTTATTCTATTTTACTGCAAAATAGCTGATAATGCTAGAAAATAAATGCCATTTTCAAATTATATAGCACATTATAATAAAAATATATCTTAAAGCAGAAAAAAACGTCATCGTTTCCGATAACGTCTTTCCAAACCATATCAATTTGCAATTTTTCTCCCACTCAACTGTCATTTATCATGATTTTTAATGCCCCTTACAACCTGCCACAACATATTACTGCATCTATGCTAATGATACGGATAGGGGCACCCTGTGTCTATGAAATCATGCACACCCGCATAGCGGATGGGGGGTTGTTGAGTGAACTTTCGTTTTTCAGAACAACGAAAAACTATACCTTACTCAAGAGGCTAAAGCTCATAAAACAAGGGTCGAAAGTTCATTCAAGTGCCTTCAACTCAGTCAATATCATAGAAGATCTCATTTACAGACTTTTATTCGCCACTTGTAAAATTAACCACAGGAAATCCTCCTCTTTTTTTTGTTTAGTATGATTTTTTGTGGTGAATTAATTTTACACCAAAAAGGAAGTAGATTCCTTATATTTTGGTCATTTTTTTGAAACTCAAATTTTCTTTGTATTGACTTTTTGCTACTATCGGGGTACAATTATGGCTAAGAAATGGGTTTTTTACTGAGTAATGTCTTCGGACTGGAAAAGGGTGCTCGTTTCTTTTTTTATGTTCATAATATCATACAGATACATTTTACTATCCTTTGCATGTCGAATGACCATTACTACATTAAAAACATTATATCTTTCAATTTCTCCAACTTCATCAAACACTGGCAACGCAAATCTTGACTCATAACGATACCAACCATACATTGCATCTATAGTATGCTTTTCTTTATAATTTTCAGTAAATTTCTTTCCGGCTGCAATTTCAATCAATTCTGGTAATCCCTGTGCAGCATTAGCTTTTGCCTTCGCATTTGCTCCTTTTAAAATATGTGTATAATTTGAATGAGTATACTCATCCGGCAAATCGGTTCCAATATAAACCGCATCATTGCTATCATCAATTGTGTAGATATCTCCTACATATTGCTTTAGATATTCTTCAACATCATCCCACTTTACAGATTTTTTCCCTCTAAATATGATGTCATGAATAAATACCGTTTTCTTTCCATCTATATCCTCGATCACATTTACTTTTCTTTCCACGTTTATCTCCTTCTGTTTTACTCGGATATACGCATTGCGTTAAGCCGAAGATAAAAAAATAAAACATCATATCGTAACCAATAATAAACCGTCATCCGTAAAATCATTCTATTTATGTACTCTTTCGATTCGACATTCTATCTCTGCTCTATACTTTAATAAACGCAACAGATAATCTGGAAGCTCCCTTTTCTCTGCTTCCCAATCCTGAACTGTGCGGTACGGAATGCCATAATAGTCACTAAATTCACGTCTATTCATTCCCATTTTTTCTCTTAGTTCTTTTACTTCTTTTCCTCTACTCATGGTCAATCTCTCCTGTTGTCATAACGCATTGCGTTATTTAATGGTACCCGATATAAGTTATTTTGTCAATCCGCTATATTTTCACCTCACATCATATTTCACCCATATATTTTTATAAAACAAAAAAGACAGATCCACGTTCCCCCTACTCCTCCTCATACGTCTGCCGGAATATTTCCTTCTGTATCACATAGATGTCCCGGATATCCTCTTTCCGGATAGCCAGATAATCCCCCGGTCGTCCAAGGAAATATTCCTGATCCCGATCCACCGGATATACCCGTGTCCGCCTGGTCAGCTCCTTCGCATAGATTCCGGCTCCCGGTTTCGGATAGCAAAGATGTGCGACCTCATCCAGACTGATATATGCTCCCTCCGGCACCGTTTCCACCGCCGGCAGGAAGTCAAGCATTCGTTCAAATACGTCTAACGGCTCCTCTGTCGGTTCATAAGTCTTCTCAAACTTCTCTCTGGTAATATCATATACTTCGCCGCGGCAGCCGATCATGATATAAATATTCTCATCGGCCTTCACCGTCAGTCCCGCTTCATTTTCCAGTGTCTTCATGCAGATCTTATGTCCCGGCTCCGCCACATCCGTTGACCGCACATATGCCCATGAGATCTTCCGTTTGCAATACGACTGCATAGCATAGATTTCCTCTGCATGGGTTTCCGCATAATCCTCTACCCGGATGCGGTCACAATCCTGATAATAAGAAGCTGCCATCTTCAGGAAATATTCCATGGTATCTGTCATATCTTCTCCTGACATCTGCACCTTCAGGATCGCAGATGATATTCTGCCGCTACCGCAATTTGCAGTACCCTTCACCAGTCCGAAATCTCCGATCAGATAATCCAGAAAATCCAATGCCCGCACACTCTTCGTATCACTTAAGAACAGGAGCTGTTCCTCCTCCTGCGTACTCCACGCCAGCAATAGCATATGACAGGAGAATGCTTCCAGCTGTTTCTTTCTATCCTTATATAACTGCTCCCACTGATCTGATATCATCTGCTTTGCCAGCTCTTCTCCCTGTGCATCATCCAGCTCAATCATAACCAGAGGTGCCTCTGCATAGCAGTATTTCCGCTTCATGCCGTCCCTGTTCAATTCTTCCTGTGTAAATCCATACTTATCTACTGCCATCTGCTTCTCCTCACTATCTATCCTCTGTCCTTTCATCCGCGACACGTTTTCCTGTCAATTTATTCAAATCCATGTCACCTTGCACTTCCTGTTATTTCTCCCGCTCCTCCGTCACAAATTGCCCGGAGAATGTCTGGAAACTATGACTCACATGGGTAAAATGCAGCACCACCCGATCAAACTGACGCTTTACCACCTTGGCGTACACACCGGTAAATACCGCATGACCGTCTTTGGTCGCTGCAAAAATCTCCACATCCGAGAACACCTTTAAGTCTGCCTGGAAGTCATCCAGCTCCACTACCGCACGTTTGCAAGAGAACTGTACCAGTCTGGCCGGAAGTGGTTCCTCCTGAATCAGCTTTCCTTCAATCGGATACAGATTAAATAAGATCCAGTCATCCACCGGAGTTAATACGTCAAACTCAACATTGGCGATCAACAGCTGATACTCGCCGCCGATACCGATCACCTCATTTACAATGACCGGTTTCTGGATGCCCTTTGCCGTAATCTCCATTCGGTTATGCACCTCTACCGGACAGTTGACCTTCTCCAGACTCTCCGTGGAGATCAGCACCTGTCCACCGACACTGTAGCTCTCAATGCGGGAGCACTCATTTACCACCCGCCCGATGACGTTATAACGCATCATCTTCTCAGAACCTACATTTCCGATAAATGCCTCCCCGCGATGGATACCGATTCCCATTTCCAGTGCCGGATATCCCTTTCTGGCACAGTAAGCATTCACCTCGCCCATAAGATTCTGCATCGTGATGGCTGCCGCTATCGCTTCTGCGGTCTGTTCCTTCGATGGCAGCGGTGCACCGAATACAGCCAGAATCCCATCTCCGAGAAACTCAATGACTGTCCCATGATACTGCGTGATCGCCTCTACCATTTTCCCGAAAAACAGATTTAAAAGACCGGTTACCTCCTCTGGCTCCAGCTCCTCAGACAGAGAAGTGAAGCCCCGCAGGTCTGACATCATAACCGTCAGCTCCCGTTTCTCTCCACCCAGAGCGGCTCCTTCCGAGTTCTCCATGATCACATCGATCACTTTATCCGAGAAATAACGTCCCAGAATCAGATGCAACAACTCATTTCTGGACTGCAGCTGCTCATTTAACCGTACGATTTCTCTGGCTGCCAGCAGATCACCGGCCTGCTTTTGCAGCATTTTCTCATAATTCTTCGTCACCTCATGCTGCCATGCTGTCTGCTCGATCCGCACAATATCCGAATGCACAAACGGCTTCGTCAGAACAACCATTGCACCATGCTCATAGCATGACACGTCTATCTGCCTGCTCCGCTCCTCCACCATGAAGAAAACAGGCACTCCTGCCAGTGCCTGCTGATTTTTAAGCAATGACAGCAGGCGGAATTCTCCTGCCTCTGCCATCTGATAATCCATAATAATAAGCGACGGGGTACTGATCCGGGATCGTTCTCCCCTGCTCTGTGCCTCGACTGCCTTCTCAACTGCCTCAACCGACAGCATACAGAAAGCCCGCATACTTCCGGTCGAGTTTATCTGTCTCTGTGTATCTATCATTTCCTTCCGGTCGCTTCCTACAACCCAGATCAACTTCTCCAATACGCACTTCCTCGCTTTCTCATATGCTTGATTTCCGTCCGTCTTAACGCTTCGAATGCCATGCATCCTTTCCCTTTTTCGCAGTTCCGAGTGCTACACTCTTGCACGCATCACACAGGGTACCGGTTCGGATCGGTGCTCCGCAACGTTCACACGGAACCCGTATCGTGGAGCTTTTCGGAATCTCCAGATATTCCTGCTTAAAGAAATAATTGATCACCCGGCGCGGAACTCCGGTCTCCTTCTCGATCACCAGTGCCGGTGCCATTCCGACCTTATCCAGATAATTCCGGACGGTCTGATAATCATCATAATTCTCTGTACCGCAATCATCACAGCGATAAATGCCCATGGATACGTTACTCAGGTTCTTGCTTCCGCAGTTTCTGCACGTAAGCGGGATCCGATTGATCCGAAGCGCATTTGTATTCCGCGGCTGTCTGGCAAAGCTCATATGTGACTGTCCGGTCACTGCTTCTGCTGTCGGTTGTTTCTGCACATGCCCGGCCGCCTCTGTATCATTCGCCTCTGTACCATCCGAAGTCTCCATCGGCTGTGCCAGATATTTTAACTCTTCCTCCAGCTCTCTCATTGCCATTTCCGGATTCTGTGCGTAATAGATCATCTGCACGTTATTTAAATAAAATCGAAATGTCTCATTTAACGGTGCATCATCTATCTGAAACGGAATAATGTTCTTCCGTTCGGAAATCGCACTGTCTGTCTCCTTCTCCACCCAGATGGAATCCTGCGACCGCTCTGATAAGAACAGTAAGAACACTTCACATTCCCGAATTGCCTTCGGAATCTCCTTTGCATAACTGGAGCCTGCCGGAATATGCTCCGGCGCCTGCCAGCAGTAGATTCCCATTTCTTCTAATTTATGCACAATCCTATCCACGAAAGCCCGATCTTTGGAACTATAACTGATAAAAACAGATTTTCTGTCTGCCATATTTCTGCCTCCTATACCTGTAATTTTCCCTATCTCCCTAAGATACGACCCGGTTTCGCCCAGTCTCTTTTGCCTCATACAACTTCACATCTACATATTCAATATTCTCATCTGCCGGAATATCCGCATCCAGTTCGCGGACACCAAACGACATCGTTACCCGGATTTCCTCTGTTTCATATGGACACCCCTGTACCTCTACCGTTGTCCGGATCTCCTCTGCCAATTGAACCGCCTGCTCCAGATCTCGTCCCGGAAGCAGCAGGATAAACTCCTCACCACCCCAGCGGATGACCTCTCCATTCCCCCGGATACTCCTCTGTAGAATATCTGCAATATACATCAGTACTGCATCTCCGGCGGTATGCCCATAGGTATCATTTACCTTTTTAAAGAAATCAATGTCACACATGATCACGGATACCGGCTGATTCCGCAGCGCCGGTCTGACACTGTCACTGTAATACTCATAGAACCCGCGTCGGTTCTTAAGTCCGGTCAGCTGGTCCACCTGTGCCTCATGATATAACAGATGGGACTCCAGTGTCTTACCGCAATAAACGGCAGCCAGCCGGAGTCGGTTCACATCCCTCTCGTCAAACCCATCCGTACCGTTCTCACTCATCTTATTAATTGCCTGAAAAGCACCGATCACCTTACCCTGTGTATTCGTAACCGGTATACATAAAATTGAACGGGTCTTGTATCCGGTCTTGCGATCTACCTCCGGATTAAACCGGCTATCTCCATATGGATCATTGATCAATATAATCTCATTATTTCGAATCGATGCTCCGACAATCCCGGAACCCTCCGGAACAATGATCTGCTCACTATCCAGTGCCGCCAGTGTCCAATACTGCTTTCTCTTTACGTCCCAGTACCAGAAGGATGCCCGGTCCGAATTCACCAGACACCGCCCCATATTTGTCAGAAGCATCAAGGTAGAAGAAAAGCCTCTCTCATCCACCAGCTGATTCATATACCAGAATATTTTCTCCAGAAGTTCTTCGGAATGAAGCACCCTGCCCGGAATCTTCGGCTGTATCTCACCCTTGCCAAAAGCCTCCAGATATTGAAGGGACTTCGCCTGATTCTCCGGCTGCGTAGTCTCGATCAGTACACTGCAATCCGCAAATCGAGTCCGGTAATACTCCATAAACCGGTGCCAGTCAATCTGTCCCTCTCCCAGCGCGAGATGCTGATCCTGTTTCAGATCATTATCATTGATGTGCAAATGCTTTATATACGGTGTCAGCTCTTCGATCCAATGTGCAATATTACTGCCATATATCGTTGCATGTGCATAATCCAAGCACACACCGTAATTCTTATACACCTTCAGCTCCTTCGATATCCGTGTCAGGATCCGCGGATCGGAATCAAACATATTCTCCAGATAAATCTCAATCTCCGGATACTGCTCCAGCAACGCCTTCATATAGGAAACGGTCCGTTCCACAATCTGATTCTCATAAATCTCACCACAGACCATCGGATTCCAGTTCGTGTGGAATACTACACCCTTCACATGCAGCTTTCGCGCAATCTCCATGCTCTGATGCATCCGCAGGTTCGATATCTCACGGATTTTTGTATCGTTGCTGAACACCGTCACATCAAAAAATGCCCCATGCATCGTACTACCTTCCGGAAGCCCGGTCTTCAGATACCGATCGATCACCGCCTGCTGCCGTTTCTCATCATCCAACAGCTGCGGATCAAAGAAATCATTGATCTCGAATCCCACATTATATTTTTCTGCAAGCTCCAGATGTTCCGCCAAACGTTCCACTCTGGATACAATTAAAAGCCGCCCCATATCTTCTCCTGTAATCTGCCTTCCATTGCTGTAAATACTGCCATTATTTTACCATGAATCCCACATAAATAAAAGAGTGGTGTACAGTTTTCTCCCTTTAAACCCGCTCTCCGTAAAGCAGGGTCGCTTTCCGGTCCTTCTCCTCAAAATGACTGTCCATATATGCCAGAATCTCTTCTCCTGCCTCTACAGTTGCTTCCGGATTTCCCAGATATGCCTGTAACTCCTTTCGGTCATTTCGAATCTGCTTTAGCAGTTGCTGACACTCCCGCTCTTCCTCTGCCAGTGTATAGACACCGGTTGTCTGCAGTTCTTCATATGTATACCGTTTCACCCGCCGATTGTAAATCATCCGAAGCGGTGCTGAGAAAACGCCCTGATGCGTCAGAAAGGAGGCCAGTTTCCGAAGTGCATTGAACACAAAAAGCACTGTCATAACACTGAGTAACAGAATCGGCCACATAGCAAAAACCGCTCCATATCCACTGCCTCTGGTAAAAATCCACATAGTTGCCGCAATCAATGCCAACAGGATTGCCACACCGAGACTTAATCCGATTGCCCATCCCAGATTCCGCTTCCGCATCCGAATACAATCTGCCTTCTGTTCATAGACATTCTCCAGATAGTTTGTTCTCTGTACCGCTTCCATGACTTTATAGCGCATAGCTCCGGTTTTCGTTTCCTCCGACTCCTCAAACTCCTCTGCATTAATCTGAAACTGCATTGCTTTCTCCCCTTTTTACCTAGAATTACTGCCAGAACGGGCTGCCGCTTACCGGATCCCAGGTCAACATACCAAGAACGAGCAGCAGGACAAACCATATTGCCGCAACCCCCACGATTCCCATATTAATAATCCCCATGATCAGGCCTATGCTTGTCCGCTTCTTATGAATCGTATCCCAGATTCCCCATGCAATACATGCAAATGGAAGCATCCCTGAAAGCATTACGATTTCCGTCTGAATCCTGAAAGGAATCGGCAGCACTCCGACAAACACTTCATATGCGATACAGATTGCCCCCAGCAGATTGCATATCGATAACACGATCAATACCGGATTCTGCCCTTTCTTCTTATATTCCTTTTCCATTGTCAGTCCCCCTTTTATCTTTCATTCTGTCCTTACCTACTATAGTTACATATTCTGCCAAATTATGCAACAAAAACACATCGAAAAAGCCGTTCACGTATCATTACGCAAACGGCTTTCCTGTACAGCTTCTTATGCCAGATATAGGTATACCATCATGTAATGGCAGAAGCTTCCTGCCATACAGAACAGATGGAAGATTTCATGGGAACCGAAATTCTTATGTTTTTCATTAAATGCGGACAGCTTCAATGCATAGAAGACTGCACCCGCAGTATAGAGGATTCCTCCGGCAAGCAGCCAGCCAAACGCCTGAATGCCTGCATTACGGATAAAGAACGGTGCTACAAACATACATAACCATCCCATTACCACATACATCACAGATGATACCCACTTCGGACAGGTTACCCAGCAGATTTTAAAGGTAACACCCAGTGCCGCCACACTCCAGACTGCCGCCAGCAGAATATACCCCAGCCGGTCTCCCAGCCCGATAATGCAAAGTGGCGTATAGGTTCCTGCGATCAGCACCGAAATCATAGAATGATCAATCTTCTTCAGCACCTTGTTCACCTTCGGCGATATATCAAAGCTATGATACGAGGTACTGGCTCCGTAAAGCAGGATCATACTGGCCATGAATACAGTTACTGCCGCCACACCGGAGCCACCGGTGCTTTGTCCGGCACGCTTAATCAGTGGAGCTGTGGCAGCCGCCGCCATAACCATAGCGATAAAATGTGTAATAGCACTTCCCGGATCCTTGATCTTATGTTTCCGAATTGCCGTTTCATATCCTGCGTTTCCTGTTCTCGATTTATCGTTTGTCTTCTGAATTGCTTCCACATAGATTACCTCCCTTACAAAAGTCCTTGTAGTTCCTTGTCTACATAGGGTATACTTTTCTTATCATGTACTTGTTGCATTTATGCTACTATTTTATACCGGTTTTTCATGTTGTAGTTTTAATATTTCATCATGTGGTTTTCAAAACTACATCTTGTTGAATTGATACTATCACATATATTCATCATATGCAAGTGTTATTTTTATTTATTTTTTCCGTTTTAAAAATTACTATTCAGGAGGTCTAACCTATGAGATTTGCATTAACACAAATGAATATCGTATGGGAAAATCCTGTTGAAAACCGTCGTCTTTGTACAGAATTGACGGAACAGGCCGCCGCACAGGGCTGTGACTGGATCGTTTTTCCGGAAATGACATTGACCGGATTCACTATGCATCCGGAATTGTTTGCAGAACCGGAAGGCATCGGTAGCTCCACTGCCGATTTTTTCTGCAGCCTCTCACGCGGTTTGTCCATCGGTATTATCTACGGATATATCGCTGCCCATGCTGACAGCTATACGAACCGGCTGGTTTATGTCCAGGACGGCATGATCCTGCAGGAGTATGCGAAGCTGCATCCATTCTCCTTCGGCGAAGAATCCAAACATTACATTGCCGGAGATAAACTCAGCATCCTATCTCTGCCCGACATCTGCATATCCGGCTTTATCTGCTATGATCTGCGTTTCCCGGAGATTTTCCAGGCAGTTTCCCGCCAGGCGGAACTGATCGTTGTTATTGCCAACTGGCCGGCCAGCCGGATTACCCACTGGCATACCCTGCTGCAGGCACGTGCGATTGAGAACCAATGCTTTATACTCGGTGTAAACCGGACGGGATATGGCAATGGCATCTCCTATACCGCAAGCTCTGTAGCCTATGCACCGACCGGAGAACTCCTGACACCTGCTGCCTCTGCCGATACCGGCACTCTTTATGCCGACCTTGATCTATCCGATGTTGCCCGCTACCGGGAGAGCTTTCCGTTGAAAGCCGATCGCCGGGAGTCTCTTTATCAGACCTTTTATCACTAAGTTTTTTCATCCTTTATTCCGATATATATATCAGAATATTTCGGAATAAAGGAATGATACTCTATGTCAAACACATTAAATCATATATCCAACATAACGACCGGACAGAAGTATTATACTTCCGGCACAAATCAGACCGATTATGCAGTCGGTGACCTTCTGACCGGTACGGTTTTACAAGGTGGTGAGCATCCGGTCGTAGAGATGAATGGTACCCCGGTTCAGGTGCGCTCAAATGCACTGAAGGATGCACAGACCGGAGACCGGATCTATCTTCGCATTACCGGAAGTAATTCCTCTGAGATCACGCTGAAGCTGATCGATCAGCAGGAACAGTCGATCTATACCAGAAGCGGCACCATGCAGACAGAGATCCGCCGCAACACCGCACGCTTCGTTGATACCTGGAACGAGACCTGTCCGGATGCAGACACGCAGGCCGGTCAGTTGAAGGAGGATGCCGAAGAAGTATCCCGCAGCCTTTCAGAAGAAGAGCGTGCTAAGCTCCGCCAGATGGGTATTGAAGTATCTGCATCTAATATTACTTTTATTAAAAGTCTGCTGAGCCAGATGCGTGGCAAAGAGCAGGATGATCAGCTACAGCAGGCGATTGACAGTGTCCGTAAGCAGATCATCATTGAACAGCCGGACGAGCATCCGGAAGCTTTCCGGATGGTTGTCGGAGATACCTCCTTTAATCTCCCGGATGCCTTAAATCAGTTAAACGATCAGCTCCCGCTGACGAAGGAACAGGCTGTTTACTTTATCCAGAATCAGGCTCCGTTCAGTCCGGATGAGTTATATAAATCTGCATACAGCAGTAAATCCATGCCAACACGGAAAGCTATATCTGACGAGGATTTTGCACAGCTATTACCACAGATTGACCGGACACTGCAGGCTGCAGGACTGGACATCACACAGGAGCAGCACGATGCTTCTCGGTTCCTGTTGGAGTACCAGCTCCCGGTCACAACGGATTCCCTGCTTACCTATCAGGCAGTCCAGGACCTGAATACAAACGGCTTTACCATGGATAATCTCCGCACTCATATGGAGGATTTAATAGCAGAGAGTGCGATTTCTACCGGAGCTTCAGACACTTCCATCACAGTTTCTGATATGAAGCACCTGTTTGAAAACAGCGACCAATATTTTCCGGCACCATCTAAGGTAGCGGATGCTATCATGGATGATCTGAACCGGATTACGGATACGGATATGGCGGCATTTGCAGCCAGTGGATTACCATACACCCTGGAAGCGCTTTCTGCCTTTAGCCGCCAGCATGCGGCCACATCCGGAAGTAATGTTTCTTCCGATGTCACTTCTGCTGCCACCATCTCCAATCTGACCGCGCATCGGCAATTAGAAGAACTGCGACTGAAAATGACCTGGAGTGCCAGCTATGCTCTGGCATCGGAGGATCTTCACATCCGCACCAGAGATCTTACTCAGGTCGTGGATGCCCTGCGTGAGCAGGAAACTGCTGCTTACCGCCAACAGATGGCTGCAGACGGCATTCTGCCTACCAATACGGAAATTGCCCTGATTCAGGAAACCAGCCATAAATTAGCAGAACTTCCTGCACTCCCGGCCGCTGCAATCGGGCGTACATGGGCCTCCGGCTCCTTTACCATCCAGCGACTGCACACGGATGGTATTCAGGCTCTGTCGGAATACCGTACCTCTTCCCAGGATGCCCTGAGCTCTTATGAGACCATGATGACCACACCCCGCAGTGATATGGGTGATTCCATTCATAAAGCTTTCCGGAATGTAGATCCGATCCTGAACGAGCTGCAGCTCCCTGTTACAGAGGTCAATGCACGGGCTGTCCGGATTCTCGGATACAACCGGATGGAGCTGACTCCTGAAAACATTTCGCAGGTAAAGGCTGCCGATCAGGAGGTCCAGACTCTGATCCGGAACCTACAGCCTTCGGTTGTCCTGCATCTGGTGGAGGATGGCATTAATCCATTAAATATGCCGATTCAGGAATTAAATGCAATAGCAGAAGAATATATTGCAGATGCCGATGTGGCATCTGATGAGAAATACAGTACCTTCTTACAGAAGCTTGACCGCCGTAAGCAGATCAGCAGAGAGGAACGTACCGGCTATATCGGCATTTACCGGCTGATAGATAAGATTACCCGCTCTCAGGGAAAAGATATCGGAACCCTGATTCGTAATGGACAGGACCTGACCCTGCAAAATCTCCTGACTGCCCATCGAAGCAATCGTTCCACCGGCATGGATACCACCGTTGATGAAACCTTTGGTGGAATTGATGTGCAGACAGCCGGCACAAACGATTCCGTTACAAATGACATTCAAAGTCAGATTGAACGCGGCACACAGACCGCTTACCAGTCACAGCTGGTGAAGAGTCTGCGGGATGCTCTGTCTCCGGATATCATTGATTCCATGGTGCAGGAGTCTGCTTCGGGAGTGACACTTGAAGAATTTCTGGATCGTATTGAGAAACAGCTGACAACAGAGGCCCCTACCGGCAGTTCGACTCCTGCTGCCGAATCCATGGCAGATCATACACCGGATCTGTCTGCTTTCGATGGAACCGATTATCAGCTGATGCAGGATCTGCAGCTTCTGCCAACCATCAACAATATGGAAGCCCTCCTGCAGTTAACAAAGGGCAACGGTGTATTCTTCCAAAACCTGTCGAATACGATTCAGAGCCTCGGTGGTTCCGCCGATACCACTCGTAGGAAATTATCACAGCTGGATGAAGCTTTATCCTCACCGGAGACAATGGAGGCAGCTTATTCCGACCTTGAGCAGACAGCTTCCACAGCGGCCGAGGCTACTGAACAGGCCGGCACGATTACCGCCCGTGACATTCAGGCATTAAAACAGATCCGCTCCGGGCTCCGCATTCTGGAGAAAATGAGTCGGCGTGAACAGTATCAGATTCCGATGGAAATGGATGGAGAATGGGGCGTTCTGCATTTATCCGTAATTCAGAATTCCGGAAAGAACCGTAGCCTGCAGGCGAGTCTTCCGACCAGACAATATGGTCTTCTTCAGGCAAATCTGGAATGGAATGGAACCGACTGGGATACAACTCTGACAGCGGAACGTTCAGAGGGTGTGGCATTTCTGGAGCAGAATCAGGATGCATTTGCAACAGCACTGGATGCGATCACCCGGACAGCTGCCTCTGCAGGCAACACCACTTCTGCAGGAACTACTTCCCCGGAAGCTCCGGATACTGCCATTGATGACAAGCACCCTAATTCGGATACTGCCCCTTCTACGGATGAGATGTATCAGATTGCAAAGAAGCTGGTCGTATTCTTCCGGCATATTTTGAAATAAATCCTCCCATGATCAGCCACAGATATGACCACTCCCACATGATATCCCGGAAGCTGCCTTCCATATATTCATAGATATCATCCTGGTCATATCCTGTCATTCTGGTTATCACAACCATGTAATCTCTGACTGTGTGATAGGATAATGAATGATCCGCATTCCTCTTATAATTACTGAGCCATTTCAGGAATATTCCCTGTCGTATCACGGTATATTCCATGCAGATCCATTGAAACATCACAACCATTGCTTCAAGATCTGAGTCCGGTATCAGCATATTGGTAAATATTTCAGATAGAAGATAATTTCTGAACAGATTTTCATAGTCGGAAACTGCCTCTTTAAACTCTTTCATATGCATATCCGTATTTTCTTCCAGAATGTTTTCCGCCTGGCAGGATACTGCTTCTATATATTCGGTGTATAAGCCTTCTTTTCTGTAATTATATGCGATATCAAGCCACAACTCGTTATTCTCCCGAAGGCAATCCCCTTCATCAGAAGTCAGCTCGCTTATGGCATGATATATCTCTTTAAGGTTATCGGCGCTTTCATATGCCCGGATAGCATCCGGTGTTATTTCGTCTTTCTCATATATATCGAGCAATATATAAAATGCCATCAGCAATGCGGAATTAACATCATATTCCCTGTTTCCTATGATATGCATCATAAGATTCCGGATCTCAAAACACAGATCTCCACTTGCCTTATCCAGATTTTCAATTACAAGCCTATCGCTCTTATACAAAAAGTCAATCACCTCCGGACAGCAGGATACCAGGGACAGCTCCCGTCTGTCCTCAAATTCATGCACCTCTCTCGGAAATACGTGACAGGTTTCAGAAAGCATATCTTCTCCAAAGTCTGTCACCAGACTGCACAGCCCTTCCTGCAGATAGGGACAGCGTCCATTCTTATTAAGCTTTATAATTTCTTCGCCGCCGTTTTTCTTTACATTTACATCCAGCCTTTTCCCACCTAAAGTAGTTTTCCTCCACTTTGCAAGCGTCCGCTCATCTACTGCGATTTTCCATTGCATACAGCAGGTCATACTGCATCGATCGGCAATGCACTTAAATTTCTCATAAAAATCCGGTTTTATATCCATAATCTATCCCTCATCTCTGCTACTCTTCTATCACTTGTTTAGTTTTTCATAGGCATCTTAAATAAGCCACACTAAAAAAAGAATGGTAAGAGAAAATATCCACCTACCATTCCTTTCCTTATTTGCATTTTGTTTTTACAAAAGCAATGATATCATCATTTTTTTCCATCACATTGCTATCTGCTTCTAATTCTTCAATAGATTTCCACGCATATTTCTTATCATCCAGCACAAATACATCACTACTCATATGTTCCGGAACATCACTCAACGCATACCTATATAATATATGTTTATACAGTTTGTACGCCTTATCACTTTCTGAATACTTACAATGTGGTGCATTTGTAATGTATGACGTTGTAACTTTCATTTTAAGCAAACAGCTTGCATGCCTATCAATATTCTCTTTGTTTGGATCTTCTGTCCGATAATACGGGAATAACCAACACTTCCATCTTTCATCATAGACCTGTAAATACTTTCCCGATGGATGCATAATCGCTAATAAAGAAAACTCATGATACGTCTCTGACAAATATTCAGCAAATAACTGGGTTATTTTTAACAAATCACTTTCAGATAAGTTACCGATTTTCTTTTCCATTCTCCATTCATCCATCCGTACAACTCTGTCAATCCTAACCCATGATTCTCTTTTTAATCCAGCTTCTTGCCAAGCATCTATCTTAATACTGTATGGATTTTTCTTGTCTTTACTTGTAACCATCATAGTAAGAACAGCAATGGTATTTTCATCAATAACAACAGCAGGTCTACGTTTTGATTCTTCTATCTCCTCAAATGGAAACTGTGTCCACCATACTTCACCTAGATTATATTTCCCCATTCTTTTTCTCCCCTTGCTTATAGATCTCATCCCACTGATTTTCCTGCATCCACTCATCATCTAATGTTATATCATCTGCATCCTCAGCATTTGAATATAACTTATTTCTATTCAATTCTAAGAAACGTTTAAAATCATTTACATCTTTTATCGCTTCCATGAATGCTCCTTTCGTCTCAAAGTGCCCCCCTGATAACTTTTAGTTTTCAGCAAATATAAGAAATATAAATCAGTGTACCACATAATTTTATCCATAACAATCATTTTCTATTAGCTACTGTCAAGGCCCATTTCGCTTTTAAGCAATTTCTTTCCTGTGCATGACATGAATCCCAATATGTCCGATTCCAAGAATAACCGCTGCCCCGATCACAATCACATTTCCGGAATAAATGCCCAGTAACAGACACGCAATCACCGGAAGCGTTGCTCCGGCTACAGGAAATCCTGCAAAGGACATATAAAAATCCTTCAGCGTTTTCGAACTTCTGAAATATTTGATCCAGTAGCATTCATACAACACCATCAGCACAAATGCCGTCATCCAGATTATAAGTTTCCATTCAAAATGAAGGCCTTCCAGGAACATTACCTTCGGATTAATTGCCGTAAAGATCACCAGAGATGTGCTCACCAGAACCTCACCAACACGCTCAAGAATCAATAATAACTTATTCTCTTTTCTGGCACTCTCATCATAACCATCCGGCTTTGCCTTGCGTGCCCAGATGATATTCGGGACAAACAGCATCAGAAGAAATAAAAAACCTGTAGCACAAAAGCCAAGGTCATATGGCCGTCCAATCCGCATAAAAGCAAGCGTACTTAATTTCACACTGCTTATGATATCTCCATATTGTGCCCTGAGTTTCCCTGCCATTAAATCAGGATTGTATAAATTCGTATGGTAACTTCCATAAATCCCCATGATCCTGCCGCCACCGCATCGTGTGTATGCATCTATAAAATTCGACACCATATAGGACTCTCGCAGTTCTGTCATCCCATTCTGTTCCGTATCATTATTACAAAACTCTATTCCCTGCCTGATACATTCCTTTGCAAGCCTATATTGTTCAGAGTCATCAAGTCCGTTTTCCTCTAAATATTCCAGATACCTTGCCCCTGTGGTATCATACTGATGCCCTACATCGGTACCATAGAATATGGTCTCCGGACAACGTTCCTTGATCTCATGAAAAAACTCATAGTAGGATTCATTCCCCGACTGGGTTCCCTGAATCTCTTCAAAGAACAAATCGATCAGTTCATCCGAATCCGCTTTCATCCACTCATTTAAGAACTCCGCACTGTAATATGGCAGTTCCACAAAAAGATTGCGATATCCTTCATCGTAGTATTTACTCCATGCCTCGAACTCAATATCATAATACCTCTTAAAACCATGTGCTTCTCCGTATAAACTTATCACAGTGTTTTCATTCGGAAATACATCTGTGGTCTGGTCGAAATGATCCAGAAGCAAGCCTGTCACCACCAAAAGCAGTACAATGCCAAATGCAGATATTGTTTTTACCCTTGCCTTTTTATCCCTCATCCCTAATCCTTAAACTCCTTCGTATAGTATAATTGCTTCTATCTCTTTTTGTACAGAAGCAGTTCCGGGTTCGTTCCCTGATCTTCATATGTACAAATCATAATAAAATCCATATCCGCAAGAACTCCAAAGCATCTTTCACCGCCGAATTCGGATTCCAGCTGATTTCCCAGATATGTCTTCCTGTCATCCAGAAATTTCACCTTCTCACCATTGGGAAGCACATATTCCAGATTGACGTATTTTCCAACCAGTGCATTTAATTTCTCTACCTTAGACATTCCTTCTATATGAAGATCATTGATTTCCCAGATTAACTGCCGCTTAAATTCTTCAAACTGCCCATTGTCGCTAAGCTCATCATATCGCTTCCAATAATCCAGTTTCGGAAGCAGTTCCCGCATATAAGAACGCGCCTGCTCTTCTGAAAAATTCTCAGTTACCATATGCTTCACACAGACATCAATCAGATCATCCATATTACTGTATATTTTGGAGTAAATCCTACTGATCCTTTCTCCTCACTTACTGATGAAGGCAGGGAAAAGGCTATGGATTATATCAATCTGCTCCACGCATCCGGAATGTATGAAAAGCAGATTGCTAAGATAATTCCATTCCGTAGCATTGATATTTTTGAAAATGCCGTATCAGCCGGAACCGGTAACTTCCTTGTAGACGGACCGAAAGATGTAGGACGGATTTTGCGGACATTCAAAATAAAAAAGAATGTGGAGGTAACAGACAATGGCAAAATCATTATTTGAGGAACTGGGCGGCAAATACGAAAGGCAAGGGGATTATTTGATACCGTGCTTAACTGTACCCGCCGAAGAAGAACAGGCAATAGGCATCTGGGGGCAACGGCATTTAGATTATCTAAAACAGTACCGTAAAGTTACATACACCAATCTTCTTACAAGCGGCAGGCTAAACGCCTACCTTGCCGACATCAACAGACAGGCACAGGAACGCTTTGAAAGGCTCATAGAGGGTATGAAACAGGCACAGGGCATAACGGAACAGCTAAAGGCAGAAAACGCCTTAGAATGGACAGGATGCCTCAATAACATAAGGGCTTGTGCGAGGGAGATTGTGGAAAAGGAAATTATTTTTGCATAAACAGATGATTAGTGGCAGGGGGAAATCCTGCCGCTTTTTCTGCTTTAGTTTGTCAGCTTGACAAATAAAGGGTTAAGGAATATAATTAGATTCAGTATTATACAAGGAGTTAATAAATATGCGGCAAGGTATTCTTAAATAAACTGTCAATTTGATAGTGGGAACAAAAAGTAGCAGTCCCGTTTCACTTTTAATATGGGGCTTAGTTTTTTGTACCCAGTTTAAGAATACTTTTATCATGTAATTTTATATGCCCGAAAACATATAAGTGTTTTGGGGCTATTGGAGTTATTTACCCAGTGATAGGAGTATTTATCACTGGGTATTTTTATGCCCTTTTTTGGGTGTTGATAGGAGGAAAATCACATGAAAATAATTAACTTAGGCATTCTGGCTCACGTTGACGCAGGAAAGACAACATTAACGGAAAGTTTATTGTATACCAGTGGTGCAATTGCAGAACTAGGGAGCGTAGATGAAGGCACAACAAGGACAGATACAATGAATTTGGAGCGTCAAAGGGGAATCACTATCCAGACAGCAGTGACATCTTTTCAGTGGGAGGATGTAAAAGTCAACATTATAGATACGCCAGGCCATATGGATTTTTTGGCGGAAGTATACCGTTCTTTATCCGTATTAGACGGAGCAGTATTATTAGTTTCTGCAAAGGATGGCATACAGGCACAGACCCGTATACTGTTTCATGCACTACAGACAATGAAGATTCCGACAATTTTTTTCATCAATAAAATTGACCAAGAGGGGATTGATTTGCCAATGGTATATCGGGAAATGAAAGCAAAGCTTTCTTCGGAAATTATAGTGAAGCAAAAGGTTGGGCAGCATCCCCATATAAATGTAACGGACAATGACGATATGGAACAGTGGGATGCGGTAATTATGGGAAACGATGAACTATTAGAGAAATATATGTCAGGGAAACCGTTTAAAATGTCAGAACTGGAACAGGAAGAAAACAGGAGATTCCAAAACGGAACGTTATTTCCCGTTTATCACGGAAGCGCTAAAAACAATCTGGGGATTCGGCAGCTTATAGAAGTGATTGCCAGTAAATTTTATTCATCAACGCCTGAAGGTCAATCTGAACTATGCGGGCAGGTTTTTAAGATTGAATATTCAGAGAAAAGGCGGCGTTTTGTTTATGTGCGTATATATAGCGGAACATTGCATTTGAGGGATGTTATTAGAATATCTGAAAAAGAGAAAATAAAAATCACAGAGATGTGTGTTCCGACAAACGGTGAATTATATTCATCCGATACAGCCTGCTCTGGTGATATTGTAATTTTACCAAATGATGTTTTGCAGCTAAACAGTATTTTGGGGAACGAAATGCTGTTGCCGCAGAGAAAATTTATTGAAAATCCTCTCCCTATGCTCCAAACAACGATTGCAGTAAAGAAACCTGAACAGCGGGAAATATTGCTTGGGGCACTTACAGAAATTTCAGATGGCGACCCTCTTTTAAAATATTATGTGGATACTACAACGCATGAGATTATACTTTCTTTTTTGGGGAATGTGCAGATGGAAGTCATTTGTGCCATCCTTGAGGAAAAATATCATGTGGAGGCAGAAATAAAAGAGCCTACTGTTATATATATGGAAAGACCGCTTAGAAAAGCAGAATATACCATCCACATAGAAGTCCCGCCAAATCCTTTCTGGGCTTCTGTCGGGTTGTCCATAGAGCCGCTCCCTATTGGAAGCGGAGTGCAGTATGAAAGCAGAGTTTCACTTGGATATTTAAATCAATCGTTCCAAAATGCGGTTATGGAGGGGGTTCTTTATGGCTGCGAGCAGGGGCTGTATGGATGGAAAGTGACAGACTGTAAAATCTGTTTTGAATATGGATTGTATTATAGTCCTGTAAGTACCCCCGCAGACTTTCGGCTGCTTTCCCCTATCGTATTGGAGCAGGCTTTAAAAAAAGCAGGGACAGAACTATTAGAGCCATATCTCCACTTTGAAATTTATGCACCGCAGGAATATCTCTCACGGGCGTATCATGATGCTCCAAGGTATTGTGCAGATATTGTAAGTACTCAGATAAAGAATGACGAGGTCATTCTGAAAGGAGAAATCCCTGCTAGATGTATTCAAGAATACAGGAACGATTTAACTTATTTCACAAATGGGCAGGGAGTCTGCTTGACAGAGTTAAAAGGATACCAGCCAGCTATTGGTAAATTTATTTGCCAACCCCGCCGCCCGAATAGCCGTATAGATAAGGTTCGGCATATGTTCCACAAGTTAGCTTAACAGCTTGCAAAAGTCATATAAAATGAGATTTGAAAGGATTAGAGACTAATTATGATGAAATGCGAATGGATATTGTGTCCTGTTTGTGGGAGCAAAACCCGTAATAAAATTAGGAAGGACACTGTTTTGGAGAATTATCCCCTTTATTGTCCAAAATGCAGACAAGAAAGATTGATTAAAGTTGACAACTTGAAGATAACTGTCATCAAAGAGCCAGACGCTTAAGACGCAGAGCCGATGAAATTGTGGAACAATTCACGAATCATCGGCTCTTTTTGTTTCGTATTTGAAAGAACAAACTCACCAAATAAAAAAAACGATATTCGGGTGGGTTATTTTGTTATACCCTAAATTACCCTCTGAATTTGTTTTTAAATTTGGAGGGATTTTTTTATGTCCTTTTTTCGGGCAGTTATCTATCTGCTCATACGAAGCAAAATTTATCAATACATAGCATATCAGAGAACGGCAGGAAACCAGTTAAAAAAATTTCTGCCAGTGCAACGGTACTTCTCACCTTGAAAGTAGAAGTACAATCTCCATACAATAGAATTACTATTTCCTATAACCGTAAAGGTCACAGAGCCTTTGCGGTTTTTCTTTTGTCGATTTTTGTTGGAAAGTGCCGTAGGGCTGTTTCTGATATGCGGTGTCGTTCTCCGCCTCTCCATCTGGATTTTTTACATTTCAAAAATTCAGATGGGAGGTATTTATGGTGAAATATGCACCAAGAAAGGTATATATCAGAGAAAGTGGCGGCTATGTGGAATTATCCTACACGGAGTTCTGCCGTTGCAGGGAATCCGACCAGACCTATATGGACAAGCTGTTTATCCCCATTCAAGGCTGTCTGCTTGAAGTCGTGAGGGAGCAATACACAGACTTCTACCGTGACAAGGAACGGTGGCGTTATCTGCAAAAATTAGATACAAAGAATAGACTGCTATCTCTCGACGGATTTACGGACAGCGAGGGGAATCCTCTGGACTTTATCACTGATGAAGCGGTGGACATTGCAGAAACCGTTGTCAATGCGGTCATGGTGGACAGGCTGAAAGCCGCCCTGCCTTTGCTGTCGGATAGTGAACAGGAGCTGATACAGGCAATCTTTTTTGACGGACTTTCCGAGCGTGAAGTCGGGGCGAGGTTGGGCATAACCCAGAGCGTTGTAAACAAACGCAAAGCCAGAATCCTAATAAAACTAAGAAAGATAATAGAAAATTAAAATTTAAGGCGTTCAGCCCCCTTGTTT
>ENA-ORSL01000039-ORSL01000039.1-human-gut-metagenome-genome-assembly--contig:-NODE-39-length-143088-cov-7.448435_pt1 | contig 143088 bp, 135 predicted proteins | sample MGYA00242190_ERZ509157 | MGnify/ENA primary metagenome ERZ509157 (study PRJEB26280, sample SAMEA2338664) | human gut metagenome | biome: human gut; feature: human-associated habitat; material: faeces... | reverse complement strand
CAGGCTGGCAGCCGAAAAACGGCGAGCCGCGAGTTCTGCCCATTTATGAATCTACAACATACAAATATGACACAAGTGCCGAAATGGCAAAGCTTTTTGACCTTGAGCCGGGTTATATGTATACGCGCCTTGCGAACCCGACAAACGACGCGGTCGCAAATAAAATCGCATGCCTTGAGGGCGGTGTCGGCGCGGTGCTCACATCATCGGGTCAGGCGGCAAATTTCTTTGCGCTTATAAACATACTCGGTGCAGGTGACCATATAGTAAGCTCCGCCACTATTTACGGCGGCACATTTAATCTTTTAAACGTGACTATGCGCAAAATCGGTGTTGAGGTCACATTTGTTGACCCGAGAGCGAGCGAAGAGGAAATAAACGCAGCCTTCCGCGACAACACAAAGGCGATGTTCGGCGAAACAATAGCGAATCCGTCGCTTGATGTATTGGACATTGAGAAGTTCGCAAAAATCGCACATTCGCACGGAGTTCCGCTTATAGTTGACAACACTTTCCCCACTCCCATAAACTGCCGTCCGTTTGAATTCGGTGCAGACATAGTAACTCACTCTACCACAAAATATATGGAAGGTCACGCTTCTACAATAGGCGGATGCGTCGTTGACAGCGGCAATTTCGACTGGTATCAAAATGATAAATTCCCGGGGCTTACAACTCCGGATGAGAGCTATCACGGAGTTACATACGCTAAGGACTTCGGCAAAAACGGCTATATCGTAAAGATAGTAGCACAGCTTTTGCGCGACTACGGCTCAACTCCGTCGCCGTTTAATTCGTTCCTCTTAAACATAGGTCTTGAGTCGCTCGCGGTACGTGTGGAACGCCACTGCGAAAACGCACAAAAGGTTGCCGAATATCTTGAAAAGAACGATAAAATCGCTTGGGTAAATTACCCGGGGCTTAAATCAAGCAAGGATTACGAGCTTGCCAAAAAATATTTACCGCACGGTACCTGCGGCGTAATTTCCTTCGGCGTAAAAGGCGGAAGAGAAAAAGCCGAACAGTTTATGAACTCATTAAAGCTTGCCGCCATAGTCACGCACGTCGCCGATGCGAGAACCTGCGTTCTTCACCCCGCAAGCTCCACTCACCGTCAGCTTTCGGACGAGGAACTCACGGAATGCGGCGTAACCCCCGACCTCGTAAGACTTTCCGTCGGCATTGAAAATGTAAACGATATAATCGCCGACATAGATAATGCTCTTAAAGCCATATAACACACATAACACATAAAACAGCCGTCCGAAAACCTGATTCGGACGGCTGTTTTTTACTTATAAATTATCTGTTTTAAACAGTAATTTTTCGCTTTATTTGATATGGTAAACGCGGTTTTCGGCTATGATATGCTCCTTTGGCTCTTCGTCGGCATAGCCTAAGGCACAATGTCCTATCCCCTCATATTCGCCGTTTATACCGAGCTTTTTGAGAATCGCCTTACCCTTTTCGGATTCAAATTCCTCCTTTGCGCGGTGAATCCAGCATGAGCCGAGTCCGAAATTATGTGCGGCAAGCATAAGGTTTCCCATTGTAAGCGAGCCGTCGTAAACAGCTGTGCGGCACTCCTTATTTGCCAGCACAATAAGTATTGCGGGCGCGCCGTAAAACGGGTCAAAGCCCTCCTGCCAACCGCCTATTTCGCGGTTCATTTCGGATATTTCGTCACGCATTTTTCTGTCTGTAACGGCAATGATTATCGGCGACTGCTTATTCATACCCGACGGCGCATAAAGTCCCGCCTCGATAATCTTATCCATAAGCTCCTGCGGTACTGCGTCGGGCTTAAACTTTCTTATGCTTCTTCTCGTTTTCATATTTTCGATAGCTTCCATAATTTTATCCTTTCCTACAATTCAGGTCTTTTTAATTTAAGTAGCTTTTCGGGCACAAAAAGTCATATCATCATCAATATAGCACATTTGTCAAGCACAGACCGTAAAAAACAAATACACCTTATTTTTGCTTTGTAAGCAATGCAACGCTCTCAACATGAACGGTACGCGGGAAAAGGTCGGCGGCGGCAAGCCGTTTTGTCTCGTATCCGAGGTCTTTAAGCCTAAAGCAGTCCCTTGCGAGAGTAGACGGGTCGCACGACACATAAACTATGCGTTCGGGCGACATTTTTACTATTTCCGCCAAAAGCATTTCGGAGCAGCCTTTGCGCGGCGGGTCAAGCAGCACCACATCGGGCTTTATTCCGCGTGACGACAGCTCCTGTGCCGCCTCTCCTGCGTCGGCGCATATAAATTCGGCGTTTTCTATGCCGTTTTCGAGGGCGTTGCGCTTTGCGTCAAGCACAGCCTCCGGAACTATCTCCGCCCCTATTATCCTCTTTGCTTTTTTTGCCATGGAAAGACCTATTGTGCCCGTTCCGCAATACATATCGAGCACGGTCTCTTTGCCGCTGAGGCAGGCATACTCTGCCGCCTTTTCATAAAGCTGCTGTGCCATATCGTGGTTTACCTGGTAGAACGACAGCGGCGACAATCTGACCTTAACTCCGCAAAGCACGTCATATATGCAGTCGCTGCCCCAAACAGTCACGCACTCTTTGCCGAGAATTACATTGGTCCTGTCACGGTTGATATTTAAAACTATGCTCTTAACCGATGGTATTTCGGTAAGCTTTTTAATCAGCTCGTTCTTGTGCGGCAAATCCTCACCGTTTATAACGGCGCATACCATAACCTCACCCGTAGCTTCGGCAAGACGGAGATATATATGCCTTAAAAGCCCTGTATGCTTTTCGGAATCATAGACCGTTATACCGTTTTTAATTATAAATTTTCTGAAAATCTTAACTATATCCGCAAATATCGGCGGCTGTAATATGCAGTTTTCGCAATCTACCACGCGGTGCGAGCGCGGAGCGAAAAAGCCTATTTTAAGCTGCCTGTCAAACGATACGGGATACTGTGCCTTATTGCGATAACAGGTCGTTTTATTGTCGGACAGAAGCGTTTCCGCCTCTATATTGATATGGGCAATGTGAGAAAACGCATCTTCGACGCGCTTTTTCTTATGCTCCTTTTCTTTTTCGTACGATATGTGCTGAAAAGCGCAGCCGCCGCATGACGGAAAATACGGGCACGCAGGCATTATACGCGATTTTGCGGGCCTTAGCACCTTTTCGACGCGGGCGACGGCATACGTCTTTTTAGCCTTAATTATATGCGCCGTTACCTTATCGCCTGCCGCTGCGCCCGAAACGAAAACAGCCATATTTTCATATCTTCCGACGCCGCTGCCCTCGCTCGTAAAGCTGTCTATATAGAGTTCTACATTCTGATTTTTACTGAGTGACATCACTTTTTCTCCGAATCGTTTTTATGTTTTTTTATTGCCCTTTTAAGGCAAATACAAAACAGCAGCAAAAGCACCGCAGCTATTGCCGCCGTAATTATAAATTCAAGTCTTTGCTGCGGCTCGTCGAATATATATTCGCCGGCAAACGGGTTTACCGCATCCCAAAATGTAAGTTTCATTTTCTATAAGCACCGTTTCTTTTTTTAGACATTGTAACACAATAAAATGCAAATATAAAGCGTATTATATCGAAAACGGACGTATTCAAACAAATGTTTTATTATTTTCAACAAAAAATCACCATATACAAAAAAAGAGTAAAAAATAACTTTTAATTTACGCTGCTCGGTGGTATAATAACCATATTATATGCCTCGAGGTACGGCGAAGTGCGCCCGTTTTTGCCTCAGGCTTGCTTGATTTTAATTTTTTCTTTACATAAAAACTTTAGGGAGTGAACCGTCCTTTGGATAAATTCGTTATTACCGGCGGTCATAGGCTTAAGGGAGAGGTTACTGTCAGCGGCGCAAAAAACGCCGTTGTTGCCATCCTTCCGGCTACAATTTTAGCCGAAGATGTATGCCGCATAGAAAATATACCGAATATCAGCGACGTTACCGCAATGCTCAACATTTTGAGCAATATGGGTGCGTCAATTAAATTCATCAACAATTCCACTATTGAAATAGATACGCGTCACATAAATTCATTTGTAGTAGAGCACGAGCTTTCAAAACAGCTTCGCGCGTCATATTACCTTATAGGCGCACTTCTCGGCAGATTTAACAAGGCCAAGGTTGCAATGCCCGGCGGCTGCTATCTCGGAGTTCGCCCCATTGACCAGCATATAAAGGGCTTTGAGGCTCTCGGTGCCGAGGTGACCATGGAGGAAAACGCGATGGTCAACGCAAGAGCCGAGTCTCTTTTGGGCAACGCTGTTTACCTTGACGTTGTGTCGGTCGGCGCTACCATAAACGTGATGCTGGCGGCAGTAAAGGCAAAGGGTCTTACAATAATCGAAAACGCAGCGAAAGAGCCTCACATAGTAGACCTCGCAAACTTTCTTAACACCATGGGTGCCGACGTCAGAGGCGCAGGCACGGACGTTATTAAAATTCGCGGCGTAGAGCACCTGCACGGCTGCGAATATTCCATAATTCCCGACCAGATTGAAGCCGGAACCTATATGGTTGCGGCAGCCGCCACAATGGGTAACGTGCTTATAAAAAACGTTATTCCGAAGCATCTCGAAAGCATTTCGGCAAAACTTATAGAATGCGGCGTCACCGTCACCGAATATGATGACTCTGTAAGAGTCTCATGCGACCGCAGACCCGGTAAGTGCAACATCAAAACTATGCCTCACCCGGGATTTCCGACCGATATGCAGCCGCAGTTCGCCGTGCTTTTATGCCTGGCTGACGGGACAAGCATTATTTCCGAGAGCGTTTGGGACAATCGTTTCCGCTATGCGGAGCAGCTCACAAGAATGGGGGCCAAAATACACGTCGACGGAAAAACGGCTATTATCGAGGGCGTTCCATCGCTTAAGGGTGCACCTATAAGAGCGGACGACCTTCGCGCAGGCGCGGCTATGATGATAGCAGGCATGGTCGCTACGGGCGTTACAGAGATTGAAGAAATTTATCACATAGAGCGCGGATATGAAAATGTCGTTGAAAAATTCCGCTCGCTCGGCGCTGTTATTGAGAGAAAGACCTTCCCGGACGAAGATAAAAAATCTCATAAAAACGCCGGTTAATGTTATCCTAATATTAAGCCGCCGAGAGCGGCTTTTTGCTTTTATTCAGGGGTGTACCGATATGACTGACAATCAAAAACTCGCGGAGCTTTTGTTCCCCGAAATCACAAAAACACCGGAGGACTACGAAAAGCTCTATCCGGAAAGAAATTTGAAGGAGGGTGCGCGCGTCACGCGATTTGCACCGAGCCCCACGGGCTACCTTCACCTCGGCGGCTTTTTCGGCGCGCTGACGGACTATTTGACGGCAAAGGCCTCGGGCGGAATAGTGTATCTGAGAATTGAGGATACCGACAAAAAGAGAGAAATTTCCGACGGCGTTTCCGCCATAATAAACGGCTTTAAGTCGTTCGGCATTACATTTGACGAGGGCGTTACCGGCATAGACAGCGAAAAGGGCGACTACGGCCCTTACACGCAGAGCAAGCGTGAAGAGATTTATAAAACAGTAGCAAAAAGTCTTGTCTTAAAGGGACTTGCATACCCTTGCTTCTGCACGGCGGATGAGCTTACGGCTCTTCGCGACAGGCAGGAAAAAGACGGTGCTCTTATAAGAGGTTATTTCGGCAAATATGCAAAGTGCCGTAATTTAACCTACGAAGAAATCGAAAAGAACATAAAAGAGGGCAAGCCGTATGTGCTTCGTTTCCGTTCAAACGGCGATGAAAACAAAAGAATTGTCTTTGACGATATGATACGCGGCAAAATCGAAATGCCCGAAAACATTATAGATGAAGTGCTTTTAAAGAGCGACGGCATACCCACATATCACTTTGCGCACGTTTGCGATGACCATTTTATGCGTACAACTCACGTTATAAGAGGCGAAGAGTGGATTTCCTCCGTCCCCAAACACATAGCTTTATTTAAGGCGTGCGGTTTTAAGGTTCCGAAATACGCGCACACTCCGCAGGTTATGAAAACGGACGAAACGGACGGCACAAAGCGCAAGCTCTCAAAGCGCAAGGACCCCGAGGCTTCGGTAAGCTATTTCGCGCAGAGCGGCTACCCGAAGGAAGCGCTCACCGAATACATTATGACTCTCTTAAATTCAAATTTCGAGGATTGGCGCAGAGCAAACAAGACAGCGGATATATTTTCTTTCCCGTTCAACCTTAAAAAGATGAGCGTCAGCGGTTGCCTTTTTGACCTTGCGAAATTAAATGATATAAGTAAAAACGTAATTTCCGTTATGACCGCAGACGAGGTGTATGAGAGAACCCTTGAATGGGCAAAGGAATACGACGACGAATATTATGCCGTTCTTTCGGAAAATGAAAGCAAAGCAAAGCTTATGATGAACCTTGACCGCGGAGGCAAAAAGCCGCGCAAGGATATAGCAAAGTGGAGTGAAGTCAAGGATTACTTCTCTTACTTTTATCCCATGTATTACAAAAAAGACTATACGCTGCCCGAAAACATCGCTGCCTCGGACGCCGAAAAAATTCTCACCGAGTATTTAAAGGTATACAACGAGGAGGACGAAAAGGACGTCTGGTTCCAAAAGATAAAGGAGCTTTGCGAGCCCCTCGGCTTCACGCCTAATGTCAAGGAATACAAGCAAAATCCCGAAAAATACAAGGGTCACGTCGGCGATGTTTCCACGGTTATCAGAATAGCCGTAACGTCAAGGACAAATACGCCCGACCTTTGCGCGATTATGAAAATACTCGGCAAAGACGAAACAGAAAGCCGTATAGCGGACGCAATAAATTACTACAAGGAGGTAAAATAATGGACGAAGAAATAATGTCGTCGAATTTTATTCGCGACTTTATCGACGAGGACTTAAAAGAAGGGGTTTACGACCACGTCCAGACACGTTTTCCTCCGGAGCCCAACGGTTATCTGCATATAGGCCACGCAAAGGCAATTTGCATAAACTTCGGTACGGCGCAGAAATACGGCGGAGTATGCAATTTGCGTCTCGACGACACAAATCCCCAGAAAGAGGACACCGAATACGTAGACGCCATAAAAGAGGATATAGAGTGGCTCGGCTTCAAATGGAACAAGTGCCTTTATGCGTCGAGCTATTTTGATTTTATCTATGAATGTGCGGTAAAGCTTATTAAGGACGGTAAGGCATATGTTGACGACCTCTCCGCAGACGAAATAAGAGAATACCGCGGAACTCTTACCGAGCCCGGTAAAAACAGTCCTTACCGCGACAGAACAACAGAGGAAAACCTCGACCTTTTCAAGCGTATGACAAACGGCGAATTCCCGAACGGTGCAAGAGTTTTGCGCGCAAAAATCGATATGGCGTCGCCTAACATAAATATGCGCGACCCCGTTATTTACCGCATTGCGCACGTTCCGCATCATCAGACCGGCGACAAGTGGTGCGTATATCCCATGTATGATTTCGCACACCCGCTCTCCGACTACAAAGAGGGTGTAACACACTCGCTGTGCTCTCTCGAATTTGAAAATCACAGACCGCTTTACGATTGGTTCCTTCGTGAGCTCGGCTTTAAAAATGTTCCGAGACAGATAGAATTTGCAAGGCTCAATTTAAATTACTGTCTCACAAGCAAACGCAAATGTCTCGCACTTGTAAACGAACACATAGTTGACGGCTGGGATGACCCGAGAATGGCTACAATAAGCGGTATGAGACGCCGCGGATACCCGGCAAAGGCAATACGCACCTTCTGCGAAAAAATCGGCGTTTCAAAGGCTTATTCGGTAGTAAGTATGGATCTTCTCGAATCCTGCGTACGTGACGAGCTTAACGAAAACGCTCCGAGAGCAATGGCTGTTCTCGACCCGCTCAAGGTAGTTATAGACAATTATCCCGAGGGTAAGACCGAAGAAATAGAAGTTGAGGTTCACCCTAATCACCCCGAAATGGGCACAAGAAAAGTTCTTTTCGGAAGAGAGCTTTTTGTTGAGCGCGAGGACTTTATGGCTGAGCCTGTTAAAAAGTATTTCAGGCTTTTCCCCGGCAACGAGGTAAGATTCAAGAGTGCATACTTTGTGAAATGCGTCGGCTTCGACTGCGACGAAAACGGCGAAGTCACCACGGTTCACTGCACTTACGACCCCGAGAGCCGCGGCGGAAACTCTCCCGACGGCAGAAAGGTCAAGGGAACCATTCATTGGGTATCGGCAGAAGGCAGCTTTAAGGCTACCGTAAATATGTACGACAGGCTCTTTAACGTGCCGAACCCGTCCGACGAGAGCACCGGCAGCTTTAAGGACAACTTAAATCCCGACTCTTTAAAGGTGTTAACAGGATGCCTTATAGAGAGCGGCTTAAAGGACGTAAAACCGGGCGATGTTTTCCAGTTTATGCGCAAGGGCTACTTCTGTGTTGACAAAAATTCAACTTGTGATAATATTATATTCAACCTGACTGTTCCGCTGAATTCCTCGTGGGGCAAATAAAGGAGAGTATTAAATGGCAAAAACCAAGCAAAAAAATAAAAATCTCGGCACCGATATTCTGTACCGCATTATTATGGCGGCAATGGCGGTGTGCGTACCGATAGTCGCATATTTCGGGAATCTTGTTTACACCGTTATCGAGTCCGATATATATAAGCTTGTAGCCAAGCTAAAGGGTGACTCAAGCGACGACGGCACATCATATGATTATTGGAGCATAAAGCGTGTTGTCTCGCTCGTTCACGACGGCAGCGGCGACAAGGGCAGCCTCTCATCTATTTGGGACGCTCTGTCACCGGTACACGGCGCACTGCTCGGCACATTGATATTCTTTGCGATAGCTCTTCTTTTGGCTGTTGTCATATTCTTCTTTGCGCTTATAAGCAAGAAGAAAATCCCTCAGCTTATAATTTCCGGCGTCGGGCTTGTATCCGTAATCGGAATGCTGATTTGCTTTAAATCTATTGCCGCCGCTATCGTTAACGGCACAATTACAATCGCGGATTTTCTCTCCGGCGTATCGGGCCTTTTCGGCTCTGCCGTAATAACGCAGATAATTCCGTACATAGCCAAATTCACCGTAGTTCAGGTGAGCTCCGGCTGGTTTATGTTGCTCTTCCTCTATATAGGAATGGTCGTTTGGTCGGGCTCATATGTGCTTATAGAGTCGGGCGAAAAAAAATAAAGCATCAAAAATAATCCGTAAACAAAAAACAGAGCGCGGTTTTTCAGCCGTTCAGTTTACAAAAAAATCGGGAGCTGTCGTCTCGGACGATTGCTCCCCTTTTCTTTTATATAGTAATTGCAAAAGCGTTCGTAAAATGTTAAAATATATATTAATATTCAATTAAAATAAAAAAGGATTTTTACATATGAATAAATCATCAACTAAAAAAGCCGTATCGGTTATTATGTGTCTCGTGCTTGTGTTGCTGCTCGGGGCTTGCCAAAAAAAGATCGACAACAACACAACCGCAACATATGATCCCGACGCACCCGCTACGCAAAAATCGGGCAATAAAGAGAGCACCTCGGACAGTAACACCGCTACGGTGACAATTCCCGAAGGATATACGCTCGTTAAAATTTCGTGGCTTATGGAGGATAACGGGGTTTGCTCTTCTGCGGATTTCATTTCCGCGGCACAAAGCTACGACCTTTCGAAATACGGGATTCTCGCAGATGTCAAAAATGCGCAGAACGTTTGCTTCCCTCTTGAGGGCTATCTTTTCCCCGCTACATATACATTCAAGAAAAACAGCGACCCGACAGCGGTAATAGACAAGCTCGTCGAGACGTTTCAGTCACGCTTTACCGACGATATGAAGGCAAAGGCTGCCTCTATGGGAAGGAGCGTTCACGAGGTTCTCACGGTAGCCTCCATAATCGAAAAAGAGGCGTACACTCCCGAGCAGAGGACGCTTATTTCCTCCGTTTTATACAACAGGCTCAACACAAAAAAAATGAAGCTGCAATGCGACGTAACGGTAAAATACTGCACCGGCGTTATAGAGCTTCAGTATCCCGATAAAATAGACGAATACAAGTATTACTATAACACATACCGTTGTCAGGGACTTCCGGCCGGCCCTATCTGTAATCCCGGCATAGAGTCGATTAACGCCGCGCTGCAGCCCGACAACACGGATTATCTATACTTTGTAATAAACACCGAGCCGCCCTATGATTCGGCATTCTCGGCGTCATACGATGAGCATATAGAGAACTGCACAAGAATGGGCTACACAGCAAAATAATACATTCACGAACAGGAGATAACAGATGAATATAGAAATAGCCGACAGACTCGTTAAGCTTCGCAAGGAGCATAATCTCTCACAGGAAGCACTTGCCTCAAAGCTCGGACTCAGCCGCCAGGCTGTTTCGAAATGGGAGCGCGCGGAGGCGTCGCCCGACACGGATAATTTAGTTGCTCTCGCGGAGCTTTACGGCGTACCGCTTGACGAAATTCTCAACGGTCCCAAAGCGCAGGAGGAGGATACGCCGAACAATGAGCCGACAAAGGCAGAGCTTAAGGAAAAGAAGCTTGCCGATATGTCCGAGAGACAAAGGGTCGGCCGCAAAATGGTAAAATTCCCGTTTCCGATTTTAATTGCCGCAGCATATCTGCTTCTCGGCTTTATGAACGGTAACTGGCATCCCGGCTGGATAATACTGCTGCTTATACCTGTTTACTACTGCGTCGGCGGTGCTCTTTGCTGCCGAACCAAAAAGGCAATGCTTCTCACTATGCCGATACATCTTGTATTGGTCGCGGTGTACCTGCTCTTTGGCTTTACCGCGGGAATGTGGCATCCGCAATGGCTTATTTTCCTTATAATTCCGCTGTATTATTGGATCATCAGCGTGTTTTACAAGGAAAAGAAAAATAAATCATAATTTTAAGGGGCTAAAAAAGTGAATTTCAAATGCGGTAAAAAGAAAAATGCAATTATTATTATAATCGGTATCATTACGGTTGCGATATGCATAACCGCCGCGGTGCTTGTATCGAGAGCAAAGAAAAAAGCGGCGGCAGCGCAATTTGTACCCGAAACCGAGACTTACTCGGAGGAATCGGAAGAAGCTCTCTTTGGGGAAGAAACCGTGTCGGAGACAGAATCCGAAACAGCTCCGATTGTAAAGCCCGTCGGCACAACAGCTCCGGTAGAGCGAGCCGCTCCGGCGATACCGAAAAAACTGACGCAGCCGAAACCGAGCATAACGCCCACAAAGCTTTTAAACGTGCCGTTTATCGACCAGAGAAAAAAATATCCCACAGGCTGTGAAAGCATCTCTGCGGTTATGGCGCTTCAATACCTCGGTATATCTATTTCGCCCGAAACCTTTATAGACAATTATCTCGACAAAGGACGCACACCGTACAGCGACGAAAGCGGAAATTTATTCGGAGACGATCCGCGCAAGGTGTTTTTGGGCGACCCTTACAGCAAAAACGGGTGGGGCTGTTGGGCACCGGTAATTGAGAACGCAGTCAATAAATTCATCGGCAAAAATTACACTGTAAAAACAATATACGGCAGCTCAATAGACGAGCTTTGCTCAAAATATATAGATAATGACATTCCGGTGCTTGTATGGGCTACGCAGAATATGGCTCCGGCAAGAAGATACAAGACTTGGTATATCACGGGTACATCCGACCAATTCACGTGGATAACTCCCATGCACTGCCTGCTTCTTGTGGGCTACGACGACAGCGGGTACTACTTTAACGATTCGTTACAATGTAAAAATATGCGTTACGACAAGAGTAAGGTCATATCCGCATACAACGCGCTGAATTGTCAAGCGGTGGTAATTGCACCGAAATCGGCATCCGATGAACCGTCAAGCAGCACGAAGCCCGAAACAACAACATCACCTGCAACAACAAAGCCGCAGAATACGACCGACCCGTCAGCCGCAACAAAGCCGGACGCAACGGACAGTCATGGCACGACATCGGCCACAACCGCTGCGGAAAAAGATACCGCGTCTCCCTTAAAGAATAACGAGCACAATTAAACAAAAGCATAAAAAGCGAGTGTATTATGGCCAAGCCAAAATACACTCGCTGATTTTTTTACTTTGAGTTATCGCTTATTCGGTAATCATAAGCTTCTTGACTATCTGAGTCATTCTGTCCTCGTCAAAGATAACGGGAACGGGATAGAGCGGATTTGCCTCTTTAAGAGCCCTTGATACGATAGTCGGAATATCTTCTTCCTTAATCTGGGTAAAGCCCTTCGGGATATTCATTCTCTCGTTCATGGCATAAACCTCGGCAATGAATTTCTTGGCCTTATCATCATCGCTTGTGCCTTCAATGCCGGCAAAGTTGGCAAGCTTTGAAAGCTGCGGATAGATGGCTGCGCCGTATTCCTCAAGCATAACCGGAAGAATAACGGCATTTGCAAGGCCGTGCGGAATACCGTACATACCGCCGAGATTATGAGCAACAGCGTGAACGTAGCCTACATAAGCTCTTGTGAAAGCCATACCGCCGTAGAACGAACCGAGAAGCATTTGCCCTCTTGCATTTATGTTTTTACCGTCCTTGTAAGCGGTCTCGAGGTTTGCAAATATAATTGCGACTGCCTTTTCTGCATAATCGCGTGTTGATTTTGTATTGCTCTTGCCTATATAAGCCTCAACCGCGTGTGTGAGCGCGTCCATACCAGTTGTGGAGGTGATATGCGGAGGAAGACCTACGGTAAGCTCCGGGTCAAGAACCGCAAACTTCGGACGAAGGCACGGGTCATTTATGGCATATTTCTCATGAGTCTTGGTATTTGAAACAACAGCGGCAAGAGTGGTCTCTGAGCCTGTTCCGGCCGTTGTGGGTACTGCGAAGAACGGAGGAAGCTTGTGCATAACCTTGAGCTGACCGCGCATCTGCGGAATGGTCTTGTTAGGTCTTACTACTCTTGCACAGGCAGCCTTTGCACAATCCATCGGAGAACCGCCGCCGAAAGCTATCATAGCCTGGCAGCCGTTTGCTACGAACTGAGCGCGAGCCTCTTCGATATTTTCAATCGAGGGGTTGGGCTGAACACCGTCATATACGGTATATGAAATGCCGTCCTCTTCGAGCTGTTTGAAAAGCCCGTCAAGAAGATGAAGGCTCATAAGGCCTTTATCGGTGACGATCATAACATTGTTGATACCTTTGTCTTTAATGACGCCGGGAAGCTTTTTGATAGCTCCGGGTCCTGTAAGCAGCTGCGGTTCAGACCAGTCAAGGAACATCATAAAGATTTTCATGACCTTCTGAAAAGCACGGTAATAAGCTACCTTCATTGCCCACATAGATAAACACCATCCCTTTTTGTAAATTATAAATTGAATTTATAGGTTAATTCTACCTTTTTTAAGCATTTTTTGCAATAGTATTTTCAAATATTTTCACAGCACTCTCGCTGTCCGCTTTTATTTGTGCGGAAAGAGACGAAAGGTCGTCAAACTTTTTTTCCGCCCGTAAAAATTCAAGCAAATGCACTTCGGTATCGGTACCGTACAAATCGCCCGAAAAGCCGAGTATGCAAGTCTCGCTGCGAACCGAGGGAGTACCTATTGTCGGACGCCGACCGAAATTTGTCACCGCCGGATAAGCCTTGCCGCCTATTTCTACGTACGAAGCGTAAACTCCGTGTTTCGGCTGCACAAATCCGTCGGGGAAAAACTGATTTATTGTAGGAAAGCCCAGAAGGTGGCCGCGTCTGTCGCCGGCAACCACGGTGAAGTCGTAGGAAAACGGTCTGCCGAGCATTTTCGCCGCCGTTTGCATATCGCCGCTTCTTATCGCCTCTCTTATGCGCGTTGAGCTTATTTCTGTGCCGTCAAACTCAACCATCGGTGCCACATAAAGCTCTATACCGTATTTTCGGCATAATCTGCGCAGCACCTCAACGTTTCCGGAGCCGTTGTCTCCGAAGGTGTAATTCTCACCGCAGGAGACTGCCCCTGCCGCAAATCTTCCGACAAGAATATCACGCACAAAGCTTTCGGGAGACAGGTGCATTATTTCCGAAAAATCTATTTCCAAAGCGCCTACGTTCATTTCTCCGAGCAAGCTTTTGCGCAAACCGTCCGTCAGTATTTCGGGAGGAGCCTCGCCCTTGATGCACTTGAGCGGATGAACGGAAAACAACAGCACATACGGCATATATCCGCTCTTTTTAGAAAGCTCTATAACTTTTTGATGCCCCAAATGAAAACCATCGAAGGTTCCGAGGGCTATTGATTTTTTATATTCATTCACCTTGAAGCACCCTCTTTACAGCGAGACATCCCGTTTCGACGTTTTTTTCTCCTATTCCGAGAAACTCATTCTCCGGCGAAAAAACTCTGAAAAAGCCGTCGCCCTTCGGATTTCCTATGCGGTCAAGAAACAGCTCTCCGCCGTTTTTAAATCTGACCGCCTGTGCCGCAGTTACGTGTACCTCTTTGTACTGCGACAAAACTCTTGAAACCGGCATAACATAATTGCCGAGCTCGCCGTTTTCGCATATTTCACGCAGTTTCTCTATCGTAATGCAGTCGTCCATAGAAAACCCGTTTGCCCTCGTCCTGCGAAGCGACTTGAGAACCGCACCGCAGCCGAGCTTTTTGCCGATATCGTCGGCAAGGCTTCTTATATATGTTCCTGCGGAACAGGTCACATCGAGAGAAAACTCATTATCCGAAAAATCGTATGCGCGAATTTCGGTTATATTTATCTTGCGCTTTTCGCGCTCAATCTCCTTGCCCTGCCTTGCGAGATCATAGAGACGAACTCCGTCCTTGCTCACGGCAGAATACATAGGCGGAGTCTGAAGCTGCTCGCCGTAAAAGGAGAGCGCCGCCTCCTCAGCTTCACACGGAGTAACGCTTACCGGGAAGCTGCCCGTTACGGAGCCCGTAATATCAAGCGTATCGGTTGTGACGCCGAGCAAAATTCTCGCTGTGTAGCTCTTTTCATGGTCCGGAATAAGCTCTATAAAGCGCGTCGCCCCAGAGAGGGCAACAGTCAGCACGCCCGTTGCCATAGGGTCGAGCGTGCCTGTATGCCCGGCTTTTTTGGAGCCGGTTATTCTCTTTACCAAATTTGCCGCCGTAAACGACGTCATATTTTCAGGCTTGTCAATGCAGATAAATCCTGTCATGCTTTTTCAAGCTCCGTTTTGATTATTTCAAGAAGCTGTTTTTTGCCGTCGGCATAATCGGCTGAAAAATCACAGCCCGCCGCACGCGCGTGACCTCCGCCGCCCATCTTGGCGCAAATAGCCGAGGCGTCTACGGGAGCGTAGGTTCTGAGTGATACCTTAAACGTGCCGTCAACCCGTTCTCTAAGCGTAACGCCTACCTTAACGCCCTCGATTTTACGTGGAAGAGAAGCTATGCCGTCACACTCGGTCTCGTTTGAGCCGCTCTGTTTAAACATATCCTTGGTGATTGTGATAACGGCGCATTTCCCGCCGTAGTACATTTCTATCGAATTTAAAACGAGCTCCTCAAGCCGCAAATAAGTTCTGGTCTTTGTCTCAAACATAACTCGGTTTATCTCGTCAAATCGTGCTCCGAGCGAAATGAGCTCCGCCGCCTTAACATGAGTTTCGGGAGTTACGTTTGAATACCTGAAGCAGCCTGTGTCCGTTGAGATTCCCGTATACAGGCAGTCTGCCGTGCAAGCGTCCGGTTTTACTCCCAGGCACTTTATTACGTCGTAAACTATCTCGCACGCCGCCGCACTGTCTTTAAGACAGAGCATATCGGCATATCCCGTATTTGAAATATGATGGTCTATGCACAGCGGTATTTCGGGGTATTTTTCCGTAAGACGCGCGCCGAGCAGCTTTGAATCGGCAACATCAACCGCCAACACAAAATCGGGAGAAAAATCCATACTCTTTTGCGGATTGTAATTTTCCTCCGACTCTCCCCACATATACGAATACTTCTTAGGTATGTCGTCGGAGCAATCAACCATAACCGTTTTGCCCATCCCGGAGAGAACGCGTCGGAGCGCAAAAGCACAACCGAGCGTGTCGCCGTCGGGACTGCGGTGCGTCAAAATCAGAATGTTGTCTTTACTTTTGAGAATTTCTGCCGCCTCGGCCTCATTTATCCTCTTCATCGTCTTTTTTCAGAGCCTCAATCTTTCTGAAAATTTCCATACCGTGCTCAACCGAATCATCTGCCGCAAATTTAAGCTCGGGGGCCTTTCTCAAACGAAGTCGTTTTCCGACCTCGTGCCGTATAAGCCCCGTTGCGCTCTCAAGCCCCTTTACAGCCTGCTTTGCGTCATCTATGCCGGAGAGTGAGCTTACAAAAACCTTTGCATAGCTCAAGTCCTGACTTACCTCAACCCTTACCACGGTGAGCATTTTATCTTTTACGCGCGGATCTTTGAGCTCGCGGATAAGCGCAACTATTTCGCGCTTAATATCCTCTGCGACTCTGTCCTTTCTGTATCCTGCCATAGCTTAATTCCTTTCATATAAAAGGAATCAGTCCTTGTATTCCTCCATAACGAATGCCTCGAGGATGTCTCCCTCTTTAATGTCGTTGAATTTCTCAAGACCGATTCCGCATTCGTAGCCGGACTGAACCTCTTTTACGTCGTCCTTAAAGCGCTTTAAGGATGCGATGCTGTCCTCCGAAACAACTATGCCGTCTCGGACAACACGAATTTGTGAATTTCTTGTAATTTTGCCGTCAAGAACATAGCTGCCGGCTATCATACCGGCGGAGGAGAGCTTAAATACGTTTCTTACCTCTGCCTTGCCGAGCGTTACCTCACGGTACTTCGGTGCGAGCATGCCCTTAATTGCGTCGCTTATCTCTTCTATGCAGTCATAGATTATTCTGTACATTCTCATATCTACGCCGTCGCGCTCCGCTATTGACTCGGCTACGGAGTCGGGGCGGACGTTAAAGCCTACGATAATCGCATTTGAAGCCGCGGCAAGCATTACGTCGGATTCGCTTACGGCACCGACGCCGCCGTGTATAACTTTTACCTTGACCTCATCGTTCGAGAGCTTTTCAAGGCTCTGTCTTACAGCCTCTACGGAGCCCTGAACATCCGCCTTGACAATGATGTTAAGCTCCTTAAGCTCACCCTCGTTTATGGATGAGAAGAGATTATCAAGAGTTACCTTCTGGAACTGCTTGAACTGCTCCTCCTTTTGCTCGTGCTTTCTCTGCTCAACAAGCTCACGTGCAAGCTTTTCGTCGGAAACGGCGTCAAATTTGTCACCGCCGGTCGGAACCTCATCAAGACCCATAACCTCTACGGGTACGGACGGGCCTGCCTCTTCAAGCTTTTTGCCGCGCTCGTTTGTCATAACTCTGACTCTGCCCACGGTCGTTCCGGCAACTACGATGTCGCCCGTCCTCAACGTACCGTTTTGTACAAGGAGCGTCGCAACGGGGCCTCTGCCCTTATCAAGCTTAGCCTCTATTACAATACCCTTTGCGGCACGGTTCGGATTTGCTTTAAGCTCAAGCATTTCCGCAACGAGAAGTATCGACTCGAGAAGTTTGTCGATGCCCATATGAGTCTTAGCCGAAACGGGAACACATATTACATCGCCGCCCCATTCCTCGGGAACCAGGTCATACTCGGTGAGCTGCTGAAGAACTCTGTCCGGTGACGCGTCCGGCTTATCCATTTTGTTTATGGCTACAATTACGCTGACTCCCGCGGCCTTCGCGTGGTTTATGGCCTCTATTGTCTGCGGCATTATACCGTCGTCGGCGGCAACTACGAGCACGGCAATATCCGTAGCCATAGCACCTCTTGCTCTCATAGACGTAAATGCTGCATGACCGGGAGTGTCAAGGAAGGTTATCATCTGACCGTTAAGGTTTACTCTGTAAGCACCTATGTGCTGAGTTATGCCGCCTGCCTCGGTCTCTGTTACAGAGGTATTTCTTATGGCGTCAAGAAGCGAGGTTTTGCCGTGGTCAACGTGACCCATAACAACTACTACGGGATCTCTCGGCTCAAGATTTTCCTCTGTATCCTCGGTATCGTCGATAATTCTCTCTTCAATCGTTACTACGACTTCTTTTTCGACCTTTGCGCCGAGCTCGGAAGCTGCTATCGCCGCCGTATCGTAGTCGATAACATCATTGACGGTAGCCATAATGCCGAGAGCCATAAGCTTTTTAATTACCTCGGCAGCTGTCATCTTAAGCTTAAGAGCGAGGTCGCCTACGGTGATTTCATCGGGAATGGTTATCTTAATGTGTCTCTTGGCGCGCTCCGCCGCTATTCTCTTCAGTCTCTCCGCCTCAGTCTCACGCTTATGGCTTCTTACGCCCTGCTGCCTTCTGTACTGCTGAGACTTCTGCTTGAGCTTCTGCTTATGGACGGTGTTGTCGCCGTTGTTGCGGTTGTTTACCGGAGCGATGTTCTCATAACGCTCGTTGTACTTGTCAAGGTCAACTGAGTTGCCTCTTGTATCAACGTGGCGCATTTCGCCCTTGGTGCGCGACTGCATCGGCTTTGAAGGATCTTTTTCCTTCTTTTCCTTTTTGCTCTTAAACGGAGCCGAATTGTCTGTTTTTGCATTTTGCTTCGTTTTGCCCGCATCCGCCTTGGAAGCCGTCTTCTTTGACTCGGCTGCGGATTTTTGCGGCTTTTCCTTAACATCTTCCGCCGATTTCTGCCTTGCAAAATAGCTGTCAAGGCTCTTCGGCGCATTCTGCTTTGAGAGCAAATCAAAAACCAAATCAAGTTCTTTCTCTTCGAGCGCGGTCTGATATTTTTTCTCGCCGTCAAAGTATTTTGAGACAAGCTCTATTAAATCCTTGCTCTGAATATCAAAATCTTTAGCTGCTTCATGTATCTTATATTTTTTTGTCATATATTACTTTCCCTCCCGGATCAATTCTGTTATTTTACGTGCGAAGCCGCCGTCGTTGACCGTTAATACCGCGGTCATCTTGGCGCCGAGGCACCTGCCTAAATCGTTCATTGTACAGCCAAGGGTTAATGCCGGAGTTTTGCCGCCGGTCTTTTCGCAAAGGGAGATAAATTCGTCCTTGAGTCTTTCGGACGAATCGGAGGCCAGAATGCACACTGAGGCTCTGCCTTCTTTTACGGAGGACAGTGCCGCGTCGTGCCCGAGGCTCAAAGCCGAAGCCCGCCTTGCTATACCGAGCAGCCCTAATGCCCTGTCATTCATTTTCCGAAAGCTCCTTTTCCATCTCGTCGTAAACATCGTCAGGTACCGTCACCGAGAACGCGCGGTCTATCCGCTTTGCTTTGCGCGCCGCCTTGAGGCACTGTGCGCTTTTGCATATATACGCTCCCCTGCCAGCCTTTTTGCCGGTGAGGTCAAGCGAGACCTCGCCCTCGGCGCTTCTGACCACTCTCACAAGCTCCTGCTTAGGCTTTTGGCAGCCGCATCCGAGACATTTTCTCAGAGGTATTTTTTTCTGCTTCATTTTATTCTCCCTTAAACATCAAAAGACTCAGCCTTCGTAAAATCCGCTTTCGGGTTTTATATCTATCTTCCAGCCGGTAAGGCGCGCCGCGAGACGTGCGTTCTGACCCTTGTTGCCTATTGCGAGCGAGAGCTGATTGTCCGGTACGGTAACTACGCAGGATTTAACCTCCGAATCAGGTATCTCTACGCTAAGTACGTTTGCGGGAGCGAGAGCAGCCGCAACAAACTGCTTGGGGTCTTCGCTGTAATTGACTATGTCTATCTTTTCGCCGCCGAGCAGCTCTACTATCTTGTTGACTCTCGAACCTCTCGGACCTATGCAGGCTCCGATGGCGTCAACGTTTTCATCCTTGCTGCTGACCGCCATTTTTGTTCTGGCACCGGCTTCACGTGAAATTGCGTTGATGGTTACGGTGCCGTCGTAAATCTCGGGAACCTCTGTCTCAAACAGACGTTTTACAAGACCCTGATGCGTGCGTGAAATCATAGCCTTCGGGCCTTTTTCCGTATCTCTGACGTCAACTATAAATACCTTTATAAGCTCACCGACGGTAAGCTCCTCGCCGGGAACCTGCTCACCCTTCGGAAGTATTGCCTCTGCCTTTCCGATTTCAAGAGTGGCATTTCCGGTAATCGGGTCCACACTGAGAACCTTAGCGGTGACAAGTTCCTGCTGCTTTGACTGGAACTCCATCATTATCTGACCCTTTTCGGCGTCGCGTATACCCTGACGGATAACGTGCTTCGCGGTCTGAGCCGCTATTCTGCCGAAGTCCTTCGTGTCGAGCATTATCTCGATAATGTCGCCTGCCTCGGCGCCGGGCTTATACTGCTGAGCATCGGCTACGGTTATGTCGGTATCCTCGTCGTCGATTTCGTCAACCACGTTTTTGCGAACAAATACGTTCATTTCATAATTTTCGGGATCAATCTCGCACGAAACTACGTCCTTGCCGTTATAATCCTTGCGGAGCGCAACGATTATGGCGTTCTGTATCTTCTCATAGAGATACTCGGCAGGAATTCCTTTTTCTTTTTCAAGCATCTGCACAGCTTCAAAAAATTCCTTATTCATTTTAATAACCATTCCTTTCAAGGTAGTGCCGTGTCTTTTCGTCACGGCGATTATTGTCTTTTACATATCAAAGTCGTCAAGCTTTACAAACGAAGCTTCCTTCTTTTCAAAGGACATTCCGCCGCCCTCATCGAATTCAACCGTGATAAGACCTGCGTCGTAATCCTTTAATGTGCATTTGTAAACTCTCTTGCCGTTTACGGGGCGTATGAATTTAACTATCACGCGGCTGCCGAGATATCTCGTAAAATGAAAATCCCTTGTAAGCTCGCGCTCAATGCCGGGCGAAGAGACCTGAAGAGAATAGCTTCGGTCTATTGGGTCAGCCTCGTCAAGCGGCTCGTCTAAAGCGTGGCTCATATTTACGCAGTCTTCAATTCCTATGCCGCCGTCCTGTTTATCTATGAATATGCGAAGATACCACTCTGCACCCTCTTTTTGGAAGCGTACATCCCACAAAATGAGCCCGAGCTCCTCGGCAAGCGGCTGTGCGATATTCCAGACCGTTCCGACGGTACCGGTCAATTTTTCTGCCATTCGATATATCCTTTCATAAAAAAGTCTTAACAAAACTAAGAGAGCGGGTCGCCCCACTCTCAATCATACGAATATTCTTACTGTGTTATAATACCATATATATATACGGTTTGCAAGCTTTTTTTCAAAGGTCGTCGGAATCCTGCTCCGGCCTTTTGTCGCTGTCCGCGGGATTTCCCGTATAGCTGCCCAAAACATCGGAGTTTGTGGTATCGTTATAGCCGTTCCAAATCTCCGCCATCTCCGCGCCGAGCTCGCTCAGCTTATTAACGGCTTTTCTTGAAGGCTTCTTTTCGTCTTTGCTTTTTTTGCTCAAATTTATCACCCTTTCTTTATGTGATAACATTATTATGCCGAAAAAAGGACAGGATATTTATGTATCTTTTTTATTATTTTCAGGTTGACTTTTAATTTTTTAGTTGCTATAATACAAGAGTATATAAGGGGTCATTCCCTAACAAAAAATGAAAGGGTTTGTTTAAGTTATGAAAAAGACAATTTCTGTTATTGTCGCTATTGCCATGATGCTTATGGTAAGCATTCCCGCATTCGCAGGCAATTTCGATGACAACGCCGATCTCACCGCTCAGCAGAAGGTTTTTGCCGAAGTGATTTTCGACGGTCTCAACGCAGGCAACAACACCGCTGATACTCTTGCAAATTATGTAGGCAGCAATCTTGATTACAAGGCTGACGTTACTTCTCCCACAACCATCACCGATGATGTCAGCGATGCATTTGACGCAGCAAATGAAAAGCTCACCGTTCCTTTCACCGATGAAGCTCTTATCAATTCCATGAAGCTTAGAACCTCAGCAACCATTACCGGCCGCTATCAGGCTGCTAACGGCGAAGGTTCATCAAACATCGGCCCTGGCGGCAGCGGCAGCAACGTGCTCGATAAGCTTTTCCCCGATTTCTCAAACGGCGATTTCAGCGACCTCTTCAAGGGCTTCTCTGATTCGTTCTCTCAGATAGGCGGAGCTATTTCGGGTCTTCTCAGCGGCCTCGGCATCGGCGGCGGCTCGGGCAACAGCAACGAGACCACCACAAAGAAGGCATCTACCACAAAGTCAAGCTCTTCAAAATCTTCGACCGCTTCTATCCCGAAGACCGGCGACGTTGCGATATATGCAGTTGCAGGTGTTGCGGTAGCAGCAGGTCTCGCGCTTGTGCTCACCAAAAAGAGCAAGGATTCCGACGAGAAATAAGCTGAAACTTAAAACATAACTTTTTTAAAACCTCAATCTCGCAAAAGAGATTGAGGTTTTTTGTTGCGCTTTTACATACGTTTGTCTTCAGTAAAAGCTCGATTATAGAGGACAAAAAAAGCGGGACCGCGAATTAACGCAGCCCCGCTCAAAAGCCTTAGGCTAAAAGGAAGTTCAATCAACGATAACGCCTGTTGCGTCGCGTCCTGCCATTACGGCATTTGACTCGTCGGTATCAATGTGCATTGCAAGCTTGAACTTCGGGCTTACTCTTACAACAACATCACCGAATACAAGCGAGCGCTCAGGTGAATCAATTTTAACCGATACAACCTGCTTATCTTTTACGCCGTAATTCTCAGCATCCTCGGGAGTCATATGTATGTGTCTCTTGGCCACGATAACGCCCTCTTTAAGCTCAACTTCGCCCTTGGGGCCTACCAATTTGCAAGCACCGCTGCCTGCAATGTCGCCCGATTCACGAACGGGAGCTGCAACGCCTATTGAGCGCGCGTCGCTTGCGGAAAGCTCAACCTGATCGGCAGGTCTTGTGGGACCCAATATTGAAACAGCCGGGAAGCTGTTTTTAGGTCCTATAACCTGGACTCTCTCTTCGCAGGCGAACTGACCCGGCTGTGAGAGATCCTTCTTCTTTGTAAGCTGATAGCCCTTACCGAAGAGTATTTCAAGCGTTTCTTCTGTAACGTGAACGTGTCTTGCGGAGGTTTCCACCATTACGGTTTTTTCCATTTTAATTTACCCCTTTATTTAAGATTTGATTATTTGCTCATTTCGGCTCTTGCAGCCTTGATGTTTGCAACAAATTTCTTACCGACTTCAGTTATCTGTTTATAGTCGCCGGTCTTGGCTCCTGCCGTAAGCGATGAACCTGCACCTACTGCCACTGCGCCCGCTTTTATCCATTCGCCTACATTGTCGGCGTTAACACCGCCCGTGGGCATCATTTTGGCATAGGGAATAGGTCCGCGAATGTCCTTTATGATTTTCGGCCCGAAAAGGTCGGCAGGAAATACCTTTAGTATATCCGCTCCGTTTTCCATGGCAAGCAAGCCCTCGCGTACCGACATAATTCCCGGCATCATCGGAACTCTGTAACGGTTGCACAGATGAAGCGTGTCAAGGTCAAGAGCGGGGCTTACTATATACTGAGCACCCGACAGCATTGCTATACGAGCGGTTGTTGCATCGAGCACCGTGCCTGCACCGAGGATTATCTCGTCCGGTGTATAGCGCTTTGCAAGCTCCTCTATGACCTCGTCTGCGTGCGGAACGGTAAACGTCAGCTCTATGGCTGCAACTCCGCCCTCGATGCAAGCATCGGTAATACGAATCGCTTTGTCCGTGCTCTCGGCGCGGACTACCGCAACTATGCCGCAGTCCTGAATTTTTGTAAGTATTTGTTCTTTATCCATTAGTAACATCTCCGGATATATTTATTTTAAAATTTAGTCTTGTTCCTTACGCACAGCCTTTATTTTCAGATGGAAAAGATTTCGTATCTTACGGCTTTTTGATGCCCCGAAGCATATTTTTGATATGTGAGATTGGGCACCGAAAAGTCATAAGATGCGTAGGATTATACCTCCTGTTTTCAGAGGGAAAAGATTTCGTATATTACGGCTTTTTGATGCCCCGAAGCATATTTTTGATATGCGAGATTGGGCACCGAAAAGTCGTAAGATGCGTAAGATTTTACCTCTGAACGCGTGCACCCGCGCCGGATACGATATTCTCTACTTCCTTGAGCGACGCCATAGATGTGTCACCGGGTGTGGTCATTGCGAGAGCACCGTGGGCTATGCCGTAATTTACGGCTTTGTCCGGGTCGCCGGTGGTCATAAGGCCGTAGATAAGACCGGAGGCAAAGCTGTCTCCGCCGCCGACGCGGTCCATAATTTCAAGCGACGGAAGAGACATTCCCTTATGAACGCTGCCGTCGGCATAGAGCATTGCGGACCAGTCGTTTATTGTTGCGGTTTTCACTGTGCGCAAGGTGGTGCCGATAGCCTTGAAATTGGGGTACACCTTAACGACTTCGGAAAGCATTTTGCAGTAGCCGTCGATATTGAGCTTTTTAAGATTTGCGTCATTGCCCTCTACTTCAAAGCCGAGACAAGCGGTGAAATCCTCCTCATTGCCTATCATAACGTCTACATATTTTGCTATCTTCTTATTTACTTCCTGCGCCTTTTCCTTGCCGCCGATGTCTTTCCAGAGGGACGGACGGTAATTGAGGTCGTAGGAAACGATTGTTCCGTATTTTTTGGCTGTTTTAACAGCCTCTATAACAACCTCTGCGGTAGTTTCGGAAAGTGCGGCAAAAATTCCGCCGGTGTGGAACCAACGAACGCCGAGCTCACCGAAAATGTGCTCCCAGTCAATATCGCCGGGCTTTAATTTCGAAACAGCGGTATTTCCGCGGTCGGAAACTCCGAGAGCACCTCTTATGCCGAAGCCACGCTCGGTAAAGTTGAGACCGTTGCGAACAGTTCTTCCTATACCGTCATACGGGACCCATTTTATAAGTGAAGTGTCAACTCCGCCCTCTAACATGAAGTCCTCTACGAGCCTGCCGACCTCATTGTCGGCAAGAGCCGTAACAGCCGCGGTACGCATACCGAAGCAACGTCTGAGTCCTCTTGCGACATTGTATTCGCCGCCGCCCTCCCATGCTCTGAAAGAACGCGCGGTTTTGATTCTGCCCTCGCCGGGATCAAGTCTCAGCATTATTTCGCCGAGCGAAATCATATCATATTTGCAGGAAGCTGCATCTTTTACATTAAGATTCATAATATTCTCCCATAAACGGAGCTTAAACTCCGGAATAAGCGTTAAATCCACCGTCAACCGGAATTGTAGTACCGGTTATAAATCCCGAATAATCCTCATCACAGAGGAACAAAAGCGTACCGTCAAGCTCGTTCGGCTCGCCGAAACGTTTCATCGGAGTTGCGGCAAGAATTTTGCCGGTGCGTGCCGTGGGCGTGCCGTCCTCGTTCCAAAGAAGTGCTTTGTTTTGATTGGTCGAGAAGAAGCCCGGCGCAATGGCATTAACTCTGATACCTACATCGGCAAAATGAACAGCCATAAACTGCGTGAAGTTTGAAACAGCCGCCTTTGCAGCCGAATATGCCGGTATCTTCGTTAGCGGACGATAGGCATTCATAGAAGAAATCATAACTATACAGGTGTTTTCTTTCTGAGCCATATCGCGCGCAAATACCTGAGTCGGAATAAGCGTTCCGAGGAAATTGAGGTTAAACACAAACGAAATTCCCTGTGGGTCAAGATCAAAAAATGTCTTGATGTTCTCGTCGTGCTGAGTCAAATCTATCTTTTCGAGAGTTTCTTTGGTCGTGGTACCCTTTGGGTTGTTACCGCCCGCTCCGTTGAGGAGAATGTCGCAGGTGCCGAGCTTTTCGTTTACAACCTCGCGCGCCTTCTGCATGCTCTCGGGGTCAAGCACGTTGCAGCCCACGGCAATTGCCGTTCCGCCGTCTGCGGTTATCTCATCTACAACCTTTTGAGCCGCCGCTTCGTTTAAATCAAGCACGGCTACCTTTACGCCCTGCTTTGCGAGCACCTTTGAAAAGTCTCCGCAGAGAACTCCGCCGCCGCCCGTTACTACCGCAACTCTGCCATTTAAATTTTCGTGTTTCATAAAGTCCAGTCCTTTCGGTTTGTACCTTTAATTACTTTTTTGATTTCTCTACGGCTTCCCATAATCCGTTAAGGTATGCGGCGCCGAGTGCTCTGTCGTAAAGACCGTAGCCGGGCCTTGCGACTTCGCCCCAAATCATTCTGCCGTGGTCGGGACGCACATATCCGTCAAATCCGACATCCTGAAGAGCCTTTACAATCTCGTACATATCAAGTGAGCCCTCACTTGACTTATGAGCCGTCTCGTTGAAATGTCTGTCCGAAACCTTGATGTTGCGAAGGTGAGCAAAATAAATCCTGTCGCCGAATTCGCGTATCATAGCAGGCAAATCGTTGTCTTTGTTTGCACCGAGAGAGCCCGTGCAGAAGGTGATTCCGTTATATTTTGACGGAACAATATCAAAAAGTCTGCGATATGACTCACGCCCGGTTATAATACGCGGCAGGCCGAATATTCCCCATGGCGGATCGTCCGGATGTATAGCCATTTTGACGTCGCACTCTTCGCACACGGGCATAAGTCTGTTAAGAAAATATTCAAGGTTGTTCCAAAGGTCCTCGGAAGTCACATTTTTATATTTTTCAAACAGTTCCTTTATTTCACCCATACGTTCCGTTTCCCAGCCGGGCATCGCATAGCCGTTTGAATTATTATCTATCTCGCGGAACATATCCTCGGGGGATTTGCCCTCTATCTGTGCGCCGTCATAAGAAAGGCACGTGGCGCCGTCGCCCATATTCATGGCAAGGTCGGTTCTTGTCCAGTCGAAAACAGGCATAAAGTTATAGCAAATAACCTTAACTCCGACCTTTGCGAGATTTCGTATGCTCTCAATATAATTATCTATATATTTATCTCTTGACGGAAGACCTATCTTTATATCCTCGTGAACATTTACGCTCTCTATACATTCCATGGTAAAGCCTGCGGCAGCTATTTCGTCACGCATTGCGGTAACGTCCTCAAGGGGCCACACTTCTCCTGCCGGCAGATAGTGAAGAGCCGGTACTATACCTGTTACACCGGGAATTTGTTTTATCTGCTCAAGGGTTACGGTATCCTTATCCTTACCGAACCATCGAAAGGTCATCTGCATAAATATGCCTCCTTTTTGCTTTTTTATATTTTATCACTATCACATCGATATATCAATGAATTTAAGCGAAAACAAGACGTCTAAAAGAAAAAAATATCGCTCAAAAACAAAAAGAGCCACAAGAATAAAGCTCTTGCAGCTCTTGTGTTGAAGCGAATCAGTTCTCAATAAAATATTTTTCGTACCAAAGAATGAACGAATAAACAGACCATATCTTTTTCATATTGTGCGCCGTGCCTGCCTTGTGTTCATTCAAAAGCTTCATTATATAGTCGCGGTTAAAGAATTTTGCCGCAACCTCGCCCTCGAATTTTTCCTTGACCATATTGTAATACTCGTCACGACGAAGCCAATCGTTGAGAGGCGTTAAAAATCCGGTTTTTCTCATAGCGGCAGTCTGCGGAGGAAGCTCCTTTGCGGCTGCGCCTCTGAGAGCTACCTTTGTCGTCTCTTTATTGACGCGGTATTTTGACGGTATTTGAAGTGCTATTTTAAGCATTTCCCTGTCAAGGAACGGAACGCGAAGCTCAAGCGAATTTGCCATACTCATTCTGTCGGCTTTTACGAGTATATCCTGAACAAGCCATGTGCGAATATCGGCATACTGCATTTTTGTAACGTCGTCCTCGTTTTTGACCTCGTCGAAGAACGGCTTTGTGTAAACGGCGGGATCCTTTGACGGAATGTGCTTTGCGAGCACCTTATCGACATCCCGGTGGTTGTACACGTAGTTGTTGCGGATATAACGTTCCTCAATCGGGTATCTGCCGCGGGTCAAAAACCTCTTGCCGTGGAACGAGGGCATTTTTTCGGCGATACCGCCGAGCATATTGCGAAGACCCTGCGGCAAGCGCATATATTTTGCGAAATCAAGCGGCTCTCGGTAATAATGATAGCCGCCGAAAAGCTCATCGGCACCCTCGCCCGACAAAACAACCTTTACCTGCTGCGAAGCGAGATTTGCGAGGAAATACAGTGCTATCGCAGAGGGGTTCGGGAGCGGTTCGTCCATATAATACTGAACCATGGGAGTAATGTTAAAATACTCCTCGGCGGTTATTTTTTTGGAAAAATTCTTGACGTTTTCGTGCTTTGCAAATTCCTGTGCATGGGATAGCTCCGAATATTTTTCCTCAGCGTAGCCTACGGAAAAGGTTTTAACGTCGTTGCGCTTTGCCATTTCATGAACGACATAGCTTGAATCCACGCCGCTTGAAAGGAAGCAGCCTACTTCAACGTCCGAAATACCGTGTGCCACAGTCGAGCCCTTGAATGTCTTGTCAATAAGGTCTTCCCAATATTCAATGGACTTTGTATCGTCAATCGAATATTCGGGAGTGAAATATCTTTTGGTTTCAAATTTGCCGTCCGAGAAAGTGAAATAACTGCCGGGCTCCATCTTGTATACGTTTTTGAACATAGTCTCGGTAGTCGGGATATATTCAAAGCAGAGGTAATCCGGAAGTCTCTCCTCGTTGAGCTCTTTCTCAAACAGCGGATTTGACAAAAACGACTTTATCTCGGAACCGAAAAGGAAGTTTCCGTTTTTGAGATAATAGAAAAACGGCTTTATGCCGAATATGTCACGCGCGCCGAAGAGCTTTTTCTCGGTGCTGTCCCAAATTACAAATGCAAACATTCCGCGCAGCTTGTTTAAAAGCTCACAGCCGTATTCCTCATAGCCGTGAAGCAAAACCTCGGAATCGGTCTTTGTGCGAAAAACGTGACCTTTTTTTATAAGCTCTTCTCTTATGGGCTGATAATTGTAAATCTCGCCATTGAATACGAGAACCTTTGTGCCGTCCTCGTTAAGTATCGGCTGGCTGCCGCCGTCAAGGTCTATTATGCTCAGGCGACGGAATCCGAGCGAAACGGACGAATCCACATAATAATCGTCCTGATCGGGACCGCGATGACGTATGCGATCCGCCATATCCTTTATAATTTTTTCGTTCACAGACTTATCCGGTGTGTCGTTGACATACCCTACAAAACCACACATATATTGTTCCTTCCGTTATTCCTTGATTTTCTTACCGCAAAGTTCTATGCTTCTGCGCGCAAGAACCTCCATGGAGTCTATAATTTTGCTGTCTTTTTTTGAAAGATTGAAGTCCTTGTCAATTATTGAAAGCTCGGTGCAGCCGAGTATAACGGCGTCGCACCCCTTCTTTTTCATATCGCCGATAATTCTCATAAACTCAAATATATCGACCTTTTCGCCCGCCTTGACCTCACCGTAAATGATGTTCATAAGCGACCTTTTGTCCTCTTCGTCGGGGAATTTACACTCAATCGAATACCTGTCGGCAACACGCTCGTAAGCTCCCGATTTAATGGTTCCCTCGGTTGCCAAAACTCCGAGTGTTTTAAGCCCGGGGACTGTCTTAATTGCGTATTTTACAGTCTCCTCTATAATGTTGATTATCGGAATATCTACGTTTTTCTGTATCTCGTCATAAAAATAATGCGCCGTGTTACAAGGGATGACTATATAATCGCACCCTGCAGCCTGAAGCTTTTTTGCGTCGGCAATCATAACGGGAAGCGGATTCGGCTTCGAGTGGTCGAGTATATAGTCCGTTCTGTCAGGTATTGCTCCGTGGTTTAAAATAACCATGGATATATGCTCCTGATCGGTCTTGGCGTCAGTCATTTTAACGACAAGGTCCGCAAAATATATGGTAGCGAGCGGTCCTACACCGCCCAGAACACCGAGAGTTTTTTCTTCCATTTTTTGAGGTGTCCTTTCTTTTTGCTCTGTTTGTGAGCTTAGTTGTTTTTCTGCTAAATGCAAATTACCGCAATTTTCGCTGTCGCCGAGAACACATTTTACAAGGGTACTCGAGAGAACAATAAAAGCGTGCGGGGTACGCGTTATCTTTAGAAACCTTTGCTAAATATTTCCGAGAATGCGTGCAACCGTGCGTTTTTGACGCCCCGAAGTGTACGAGGGTACTCGAGAGAACGGCAAAAGCGTGCGGGGTTCGCGTTATCTTTAGAAACCTTTGCTTAAATATTTCTGAGAATGCGTGCAGCCGTGCGTTTTTAGCGTTCCGAAGTGTACAAGGGTACTCGAGAGAACGATAAAAGCGTGCGGGGTGCGCGTTATCAGAAATATTTACGGAATTTACGGAACTGATTGATATAAGCCGCTCTCGCGTAAAAATTATGTTTGAGGTTGTGGTCGGCGGAGTAGAACAGAGGCTCGGAAACCTTGCCCTCGGACCAGAGCTTTAAAGCGAGAGATTTGAAATCGCTGTCGGGAACGTATTTTTTAATTACGCCTTTCGGGACAACCGTATAGAGATTTATATTGTCGGCTACGGTGTAATCGTCAAGCTTGTTATAAATATAGTCGTCAACAATCCATTTGACGGTATTAAAGCCGCTGCCCGTAACATAGAAATTGCTTCTGCCGAGACGGACGTTTATTTCAAAGAATTTAAACTTACCGTCACGCTCATCGTATTTTATATCGAAGTTTGCAAAGCCCGTGTAGCCGATATGCTCAAGGAACTTTGTTGCGGCGGCCACTATTTCGGGATTCACCTCGTTGACTATGGCAACGGGGTTGCCTATCGCCGTTGGCGTGTGATCCTCAAGCAGAGTTCTGCCGAGAGATGCGAAACGAACCTTGTGGTTTTGGTCACAATAGCAGGTTAAAACGCGCATATAGGTATCGTCGCCGGGTATGCAATCCTGTATGAGGAATTTATAGTCATAGCTTGATTTTTCAAGCTTTGCGAGCATATCGCGAAGTTCCTCTTCATTGTTGAAGCGGAACACCTTTTTCTTACCGTCGAATTTGGCATAATGATACATAGCCGAGTTTGCGGGCTTTGCTATAACGGGATAATCAAAGTCAAACTTCAGGTCGTTTTCCTTACCGCACTCATATACATATGTCTTTGGATAATTAAGGCCGAGCTCTTCAAAAATCTCATAGAATTTGTCTTTGAGAACTATTTTATTTAAGAGGTCAACGTCTATATAAGGGATGATATAGTACGGAGACAGCTCTTTTTTGCTCTCTATAAGTGCTCTGACGTACCAGTCTCCGCAGCCTAATACAATAAGCTTCTTTTTGCCCTCAAATTCCTTGCCGACTTCAATAAGATGCTTAACCAGCACATCCTTGTTTTCAAGGCCGGGGAATATTCTGTTTTCTATAATATCGGAATTAGCTATGTAACCGCCCTCCGACATACTTAACACGAGTGATTTGATGCCGTATTCCTCGTGAAAGCTCCTCGCGAGGGAATAAGCGGTTATATCGGCTCCGAGTATTACCGGTAAAAATTCCTTTTCCTGGAACTGCATAGAAAAACCTTCTTTTCCATAATATATACTCTGTTATTATAAGATATAACCAAATCTATGTCAACAAAAAAGGACGTTTAAAAAGACCTAATCGCCGATTACGCGGACGTTTCGGAGCAAGCGAAATTTTCAACGTTTTCAGCCGAAATCGAGCGAGGCGTAAAACTGCCCGATTTTTTGCGCCCCACCCGATATTACAATTAACCGAGGTACTGTTTCATTTTTTGTATGCTGTTTTCCTCAAGCTTAATCAAATTCTCACCGAGTTTTCGGCAATCCTCAGGGGTATCGCCGTATTCCTTTAGGGTTCGCGACATATCTATAACGCCCATCATACTGCCCTGCATCATCATTTCGGCGATTTTATCGGGGCTTTTGTCAAATGCCGTATTCATCTGTATACCCGACCAAACTCCGAACTGCGCCAGCGGTCCCTTTTCCTTAGGCAATTTGTTTTCCTTTGCGAGCAGATTTACAGCCTCGCCCGACAAATCGGTATAATCCCTGTGCTCGCTCTGAAGCTCCGACAAAAGGCTCGGGTCCTCAACCTTTTCGGTTATCATTGAAATGGATTCGCAGCACATCTCGGCATTTTCGTATACCTTATTTAAAAATTCTTCGGTTCTGCTTTTTTCCTTCAAGTGTATCTTCCTTCCTTTTTTACCGAAAAAACGGATTTTTTTATTATTATCCCAAAGCAACAGGGCTTTATACTGTTTACATTTTAAGGTTTTTAAACTATAATATGTATTAAACAGCAGTAAGAAAGGTTAAGGTGATTTTCATGGGCAAGCTTAACAAATTCACAGCGTTTATGGGAAATAAATTCCAGCCGGTATTCGGCAAGATAGTATATAGAAATATGCGGAGGAAACCGATAGTTCCGAAAGAGCTTAAAAGGCTCTCGGACTTAGCACCGCTCGATAAGGACAAGGTTCAGCTCGTGGCGCACCGCGGACTTTCGGGAGCATATCCCGAAAACACCGCTCCGTCGTTTGAGGCGGCAGGCAAGCATGGCGGATATTTCGGCCTTGAATGCGACACGCACATGACAAGAGACGGCGTTTGGGTAATTATGCATGATCCGGACGTTTCGACCATATACAGCGGTTCGGGCGACGTTAAAGAGCTTTCATTTGACGAAATTGAAAGAATGCACGTCGCAAGAGGCTCCAATGCCGATAAATTCCCCGGACTCAAAGCTTGCACGCTTCAGGAATACATCGACATCTGCAAAAAGTATAATTGCCACCCGATAATCGAAATCAAGGATCCGCGTAAGGACAAAATGCAGGATTTCTACAATGTGCTTCTCAAAAACGATCTGCTTAAGGACGCCGTTATAATTTCGTTTATACTCGGCGACCTTAAAGAGCTGCACGATATAGACCCGACGCTTAATATGTGGTATCTCGTAAACTATCTCGACAGCAAAAACATTAAAGCCGCGAGAGACGCAGGCTGCAGCGGTATGGACTTCTCGGCGGAATTTAACGCCTGCCGTCCGGAGTGGATACGCAAGGTTCATGACAACGGTCTTAAAACCGCCTGCTGGACGGTTGACAACCGAGAAATGCTCGCCTCAATGATAGACGCCGGCGTAGAGTACATCACGACAAATTCCATTCTTCCGGAATAACAGACACAAAAGCAAGGAGACTTTATGGCAAGATTTTGTCCGCTTTTTTCCGGAAGCTCCGGCAACTCAATATACATAGGCAATAACGACGGCGGAATACTCGTAGACACGGGAATGAGCGCAAAAAAAATCGGCGAAGCACTCTTTAACATAGGCGTCGCCCCGGAGAGTTTAAACGCCGTTTTTGTCACACACGAACACTCCGACCATATAAAGGGCTTGCGCGTATTCGCTTCAAAATATCACATAAAGGTATACGGAACAAAGGGTACGCTCTCGGCACTTGACGATATGGGCATATTAAACGGCAAATTCGAGACGGAGGAGGTCTCGTTTTCCGGTAACGAAGCAGGTCCTCTTTTTGTGACCCCGTTTCACACCTCGCATGACGCGAGAGAAAGCTGCGGCTACAAAATAGACTGCAGCGACGGCAGAAAAATCTCCATAGCTACCGACCTCGGTGAAATGACCGAAGAGGTTTTTTCAGCAGTAAGCGGCTCAGACCTTGTTATGCTTGAGTCAAACCACGACGTTATGATGCTCGAAAACGGCCCTTACCCGTATTCTCTGAAAAAGAGAATTCTCGGCAAAAAAGGGCATCTTTCCAACGACGCGTGTGCAAGCACCGCCGAAAGGCTCGTAAGCGGCGGTACCACGAGAATTTATCTCGGTCACTTAAGCCGCGAAAACAATATGCCGGCTCTCGCATATCAAACCACGTGCTCGGCACTTACCATGGCGGGAGCAAAAGAGAACAGCGACTATATACTCAAGGTTGCAAAGCCAGTCTGCGACGAGAAAGCGATGATATTATGATAAGCGTTACCGTTATAGCACTCGGCAAGCTCAAGGAAAGCTATATGCGCGATTTTTGCGCAGAGTACGAAAAACGGCTCAAGGCGTTTTGCAAAATAAACATAACCGAGCTAAGTCCCGTACGTCTTTCACAAAATCCGAGCGAGGGTGAAATAAAAAAGGCTCTCGACAGCGAGGCTGCGCTTATAAAATCCAAAATACCGTCCGGTGCTTATGTATTTTCGATGTGCATTGAAGGCAGGCAGATGTCAAGCGTTGACTTTTCCGAAAAAATATCCGCCGTTGCGCTGTCCGGCAAAAGCAATATAGCCTTTATTATCGGCAGCTCCTTCGGACTCAGTAACGAAATCAAAAAAATGTCGGATTTTAAATTTTCAATGTCGGAAATGACCTTTCCGCATCAGCTCGCGCGTTGTATGCTCCTTGAGCAGATATACAGAGCATTCGAAATATCTTCCGGAGGAAAATACCATAAATAAAAAATTCAAAAGGATAGGGTGATTATTATGTTTTGTACAAATTGCGGTGCGGCTTTACCGAACGGTGCGGAGATATGCCCGAATTGCAACCGACCCGTCAGCCGGTCAAGCTTCGCACAAGGAGAAGCCCCTGTATCAAATGTGAATTATAACGGGCAAAACGCTCCGTACAGACCGGAGAGCTGTAATCAGAATTACAACAGCCCCTCGGGAAACACAAACGGCTTTTACGGCTCTCAGCAAAACAATCCCGTAAACAGCACATATAACGCTCCGGTAAACGGAGCCGCTTATCAGCAAAACCGACCTGAGCAATACAATCAGTACAGTCAAAATGGCGGAGCCTATAACCCGCAGACATATCGTAATCCCGACGAAAAGGCAAACGTGGGGCTGTGCGTTGCCTCGGTGTTTTTTCCGATTGTCGGTCTTATACTTTTTTTGGTGCAGAAAAACGATACTCCGCGCGCCGCAAAATCATATCTTCTTTGTGCCGCAATAAGCTTCGGCGTACAGGTGCTTTTAAGTATAATTGTTATGGTGATTATGTGGACAGCGGTATGGGCGGCTGTGCCGTACATCGACGACAGCTTTTCTTATGATTACGACTATGACTATGACACTGCAACAAATCTGTTTACAGCATTGATTTCGCCCGTAAGACTCTTCTTTATGAAATGATATAATTTATACGAATTACAAAGCACCGCCCGGTCAAAGACCGAGCGGTGCTGTTTATTTTATTATATTATGCCGCCGAGCTTATCAGCCCTCGGTCGGCTCAAGTATACCGTAGCCGCCGTCAGCACGCTTATAAACCACATTTACGTCGTCCGTGTCGGCATTGCGGAACATATAAAACTCGTGTCCGAGCATATTCATCTGGAGTATAGCCTCCTCGGACGACTGTGGTTTTAAAATCACAGCCTTCGTTCTGACTATGTCATACTCCTCCTCGGCGGAGTCGTCAGCCGAATTAAACGCCTCATCAAAGGAGACATCACGTATGCGCTTTGCAAGTCTCGTCTTGTTTTTTCTTATCTGACGAATGAGTGAATCAACACATTTATCAAGCGCGTCCTCAAGGTCCTGTGAGCGCTCCTGACTTCTGAATATAAAACCGCCCTTTGAGAGCGTTATCTCAACAATTTTAATGTTTTTTTCCACCGTAGCGGTAACCTTGGCATCAGCTTCGGGTCCGAAAAACTTTTCGACCTTTTTGAGCTTTAATTCCGCCCTTTCTTTGAAGGATTCTCTCGGTGTGCATTTTCTGCCGATAATGGTAATGTTCATTAAGACATCCCCTTATTTATATATTCAAAGGCCGAGGCCCTTGTTGCGACAATACGCTGAATTTCTTTAGCTTGATTTGATTATAGCATATATTTACAGTAAAATAAAGACATTTTTTAAATTTTTTGTTAATTTTAAATAAGCGGTGATTGAAAAAAAGCGGTGCCCACTTTAGGGCGCCGCTCATATCTTTAATCAAATTGTCTTTTCGGCGTGTCGCGTTACGTGGCAGCCTATATTCACGGCTGCGGGAAGCCCGGCTATGTGCGTCGGTGCCGCCTCAATGTTTACGGCAAGAGCCGTGGTTTTGCCGCCGAAGCCCTGAGGGCCTATATTCGTCGCGTTTATGCGGCGCAAAAGCTCCTGCTCCATCTCGCGGTAAACAGGGATTTTGTTTCTCTCGCTTACGGGGCGGCAAAGTGCCTTTTTTGCGAGATATGCGCAGTATTCAAAATCTCCGCCGAAGCCTACGCCTATCACCATAGGAGGGCAAGGATTTCCCCCGGCAAGCTTCACCGTTTCAAGCACAAAGTCCATAAGATCGTCCTTTGAGGCGGAGGGCGTAAACATTTTAAGCCTGCTCATATTTTCGCTGCCGAAGCCCTTCGGTGCGACGGTAAGCTTTATTTTGTCACCCGGGACTATTCTTGTATGAATTACGGCAGGTGTATTGTCGTTTGTATTAACTCTGTCGAGCGGATCGCGCACTATTGACTTGCGCAAAAGCCCGTTTGTGTAGCCTCTTGAAACGCCCTCGTTTACGGCATTTTCAAAATCACCGCCGACAATATGCACGTCCTGACCCACATCGCAAAAAATTACCGCCATACCGGTATCCTGACAAATAGGCAAATTAAGCTCCTTTGCCGCGTCGAGGTTTTCAAGTAAGGTGCCCATTATCTTTTTGGGCAGCTCATCGGTCTCGGTTTTTTCTGCACAGGATATGCAGCCGCACAAATCGTCCGGTAAAATTTTATTGGCTTTTATGCAAAGCTCCTCTACGGCTTTGATTATTTCGCCGACATCTATTTCTCTCATATTTAGCTCCATAAAAACAGGCAGACAAATACTTGCCTGCCGTACATTTTATTTTCTTCTTGAATACGAGCCGCGTTTTCCGTCCGTGGCACGCTTAAGGTCTGTCATTTTTTCGTCGCTGACCTTTTTGAATCTGTCCATCATATCTTCAAAAGACATAGGACCGTCCTTCTTTTCGGACGGCTGACCCTTCCAAACGTTGGGAGTGCTGTTTCTGTGCCCCTTATTTTGGCGGAAAGAACGTTCACCCTGCGGCTGCTGCTGCGCCGGCAATGCTTTTTTGATGGAAAGGCTTATTTTGCCCTCCGGCGTAATGTCAATTACCTTTACCTTGACCGTTTGATTTTCTTTCAGATGCTCGTGAATATCACTTACATAAGACTGCGAAACCTCCGAGATGTGAACCATACCCGTAAGATTGCCCGGCAGGCTTATAAAAGCTCCGAAATTTGTGAGTCCGGTAACCTTGCCTTCAAGTATTTCCCCTACTTCGACCATAAAAGATTTTTATCCTCCCCGTGAGCCAACCTCTCAGTTGCCCGGTGTAATATCATAGTATACCTTTTCATCAGGCATAACGTATCCGAGTTTTTCGCGTGCAACACGTTCGATATAATCTTCCTGACTGCCGCCGTCAGCTACCTTTTGCAAGCGTTCGTTTTCGGCGAGCTGCTGCTCATACTGGGCAGAAACCTGCTCCGCCGTTTTTTCCCTCTCCTTAATTTTGAGCTGCGTATCGATAAGACTTATTGTAAAATACCCGACCGCAAGCACCAAAAGCAAGGTAAGTATGAAGCTGTGCTTGGCTTTACCTTTTTTCTTCTTTGCTTTTACCGCTCTTTTTTCGGCAGCCATTTTGCTTCACTTCCTTCCGCATTTTCGGATAATTGTGCTTATTATTTAATTGATTATACAACAAAGAGCCGCATAGTTTCAAGTGGATTTTTGATTTTTTTGCCGCTTTTACCGCTTTTTTTCGACTTTTTTGTGATATTTTTCCAAAAACTCGCTTAAAAAACCCAAATAGCTTTAAAAACGGAGCTGCAAGGGTCTTAAAAATTTTAATAAAAAAGCCTTTAACGGCTTCGGTAACGCGCTCGGAAAATCGCACCGCAAACACGCCGAACGTAATGTAATATATAAAAAAACCGAGCATCTCTCCGAAAACCACATACGCCATAACCATACCGTTTGTTATAACGAGCGAAAATATAAATGTCACAAGGCCGGCAAAGGCCGAATACAATATGTCAAATATCAGCACCGTGCGTTTTCCGCCGCCGAAAATAAGGCGTATCGTTCTGACAACGTCATACAATACGCCTATACAAAATCCAAAGCCGAGCGACAGCAAAAAATTTGTCGTCTGCCGCGGCATACCGACTATGTAATCCATCAGCGGAACACCCTGCTCCAAAATCCGCCCTCCTGCGTCGGCTTGCTGTCGGAATATGAGAGAGAGCTGATGTTTCCCTCTATCATAATTTCCCCGACCTCAAGACTCAAGCGGTTTATATGAAGACCCTCGCCCTTCACCGTAAGCTCGCCCATATCGGTAAAGACTATTACGGTCTGTTCGTCAAAGCTGTCCACATCGGAAATTCCCGAAACCGTAAGTGTATGTCTGTCCTCCATAATGACATTATGCGGAGCTTTTATGCCCTCGGCGGCACCTACCGCGACTTTACTGCCGTTCATAACACAACCTCCTTTACTTTGTACAAGTATATGCCGCAGGTCGTGTTTTTATGTGCGTTACGGTACAGCGTACAAGAAACGGCAGCGGCTTATATAATCCACGCAAAAAAACATCGCCCCGAAAAACGGAGCGATGAAAAAATCACTTAATAAGCGACATTAAAAGCCGCGGATTTCGCGTAGTGATATTATCGGGAGCAAGGCTCAAAACATACAGCATGAGCGGTTTTTTATCTACAGTCCAAACCGATACCGAAAGCCCACGTTCGTGCATAACCTCAACCAAGGTCTTTGACAAATATGTGTATTTGCAGTTTATACCCACGGCTCCGGCGTGCTTTATTTCATCTGCCGCCCGACGTAGATACTTCTTATCGCGAAGCCTCAGTACATTTAGCTTCATATTGAGATAATACGGTATTTCCGGCGCGTATTTTTTAACCTTTGCCGCGTTATCTTTCTCAACTCCCGTAAAGAAGCATCTGCCTATAAGCCCTGCTTTTTTTACGATGCTTTGTATTTGGTCAAGATTTTCAAATACCTTTAAATCAAGATTTTGCAAAACCGTGCTCGAATTTGACGCTATGTAATACTGCGCCTCAGCAAAGAGCAAGCCGCCGTCTCCTGCCGATTCGGCGTGCATAAAGACCGGCGTTCCGTCACTCCTGAGCGTTAAGTCATTCTCTATTACGGGGACGCCCGAAAAAATCGCCCTTTGTATAGACTCTATGGAATTGTCGGGGCTGCCGTCGCAGCCGGTGTGAGCGGTGACTGTAAAGCCATGCGGCAAGGAAATCTTTTGCTCTTTAAGCTTTTGATATTTTGCTCCCAAGGCAGCCGCTCCGAAAGCGGAGAACACGGCGGCAAATCTAAGAAAAAACCTGAATTTCATTTAATCACCTTATTTTTGCGGAAGCACCGCATTCCAATCCTCGGGTGGCGCGTCATACATTGATGACAAAACCGCGTCAAGTATTCCTTTTATTTTACCGTCCTTGTCAAACGGCCTTATAAGCTTTTTTATTCTGCCCATAAAGGCATCCATTGCTCCGTACTCGGGTGTCCCCGGATAAAACGGCTCGTCACCGTGATAAAGATTTATCATTATCTGCAAAACAAGGTCCTTCAGGACTATTCCGCGCGCTCTGTCGTCTATTTTGCCGGATACTCCGAGATATTTAGCCGCCGCTCCGACGGTACGATTGTTCAAAAGCGTACCGATTACCTTCAGCGGCACCTTTAATTTGTAAACCGTCTCTGCCGTCATACTGAAGCTCGGCGCCAAGTCCGCCAGATGGTCTATATCATAAGCCGTTGATGATATTATATCATTCAGGAAAAACGTAAAGTGATTTTTCAGATAATCATTGACCGAAAGGCCGTTGCGGTCAAAATCAAAATCATCTATCTGCTCTGTCCTCACATCAATCTTTTCGTCGTCTATTGTAACCTTTCTTATCGCCGTGGGATAGCCTACAAGCGACGAGGTGTTTACGTCATAGAAAACGTTGCCCTTTTCGGTACGCTTTACGGCGATATTCTGCATATGAGTGTGCCCCGTGAACACGAGATTCACTCCCGAATCGGCAAGACGCGTAGTAATTTCGTCATAGTCTGCAAGCATATCCTTTTTCGAGAATAAAGGATAAATCGGATTCGGCGGCAGGCACGGATGGTGATTCATAACAAAAATGTAGTCGCCGTTCTTCTTCGCCTCTTCTATCTGCGAGAACATCCACTCGATTTGACTTTCGGTATAGCCGTGACGTTCGGGTGTCCCGTCGTCATTCATACAGAGAAGCCTAAATCCTTTTTTGAGCTTTACGCAGTAGGAAAACGACTCCTTGTGCTCGGAAACGGCTCTGTCCCAGCCGAAATCCGCATACAGCTCGCGAAGCTTCGGACGCGGCGTAGGCGTTGCGGGTAAAAGCTCGTCACCCTCACACCGCAGGGGTTCCATTTCCGAGCTTATAAAGTCATGTGTAGCCGTTATAAGATACACCTGTTTCCCGGCGTCACGGAGCCTTTGCAGCTTGGGCAGCAAATCGAGATGACTTTCCATAGCACCCGTGCTTGTAAGATCACCGGCTATCAAAACTATGTCAATGTCCTTGTCTGCAATGAGCTTTGAAAATGCGGCATCAATAATCGCCCCTGTCTCGGCAAGGCATTTTTGTTCCTTGTTGTTCCACTTTTCATATGCCTTGCCACTTGTTCCGAGCGACGGAGCATAGTGATGAAGGTCGGTAATAAGGTAAAACTTCAATGAATCAGCCATAAATATCATCTCCGTTCAAATATAATGCCCCCCGAGAGAAGCACGGAGGGCATATAAAGTCTTTTTTTATTTTGCGAGAGCAGCAACCTCAAGCATATATGTACCTATCTGGCCGCCGAATTCGGGAGCACCGTCCATGATAAGATGACCCGTCTTTACCGCCTCAAGCATATCATCTGTGCCGAGGAGTATTCCGAGCGCACTGTCAAGGTTGTCAAAGCGCAAGGTGAAGAACGGCATAGCACGCTTATAATCGCCTCTGCCTGCTCTTGACTTGCCGGCTTTAATGCGTAGATACGCGGAAACCGACGGATAACCGTCAACCGCCCATGCATAAACACGGTCGGGGCTCTTGCTGGTCCAGTCGTGAATATCCTCGTGACCCATCTTGTTGAGCTGGCTTATACCGCTTGACAAAAGATAGAAGAAGCACTTAACCATAAGCTCTTTTGTTGCCTCGTCCTTCGGAGCCTCGGTTGCGCCGAGAAGCGACGACATTTTAAGCAACGTCATTAAGAATGCCTTGAACGCACCGAAGTGCGATACGACGCCTTTCATCTTAGGCAGAGTCGCAGGTGACATCTTACCCTTAAAGAATGCGTTCATAGCCTCAACGCTCTTAAATTCAAGCTCAACGTGAGGATGGGGGTCTACCTTGTTTAAATGAACAAGCCACTCATCACTGTTTACGACAAAGTGCATGCCGACCTTGCCGCCCGGAGCATCCGGGTCCTTAGCGCTTACCTGAATAATCGCATGAACGTGCGCAAACTGCTTTTTAAGCGAGGGCACATCGTTCGCAATTACCTTAACAAGCGGTAAGGCTGCATTAAAGAATATTTTATTTGAATATAATTCTTCTTTTGTATGCAAATTTTTCACTCTCCTTTTTTGAGGATTTTATTTGCTCGAAAGCGCGAAAAATCACAACGAATTTTCCGCCGAAGCGGTACGCCGAAACCGAAAAAGTACCGGCATACCGTTAATAATTTAAGCGATGTATTAAACAATCTCCGATCGTTTAACAGGCTTTAGAGAAAACGGATTAAAGTTCCGCTACCGCGTATTGTGGTACGACAGAGATTGATTAATTCGTTTTATCAAAGAATACCTTGCAAAATTTATTTTGTTTGATAGGCTTTAGAGAAAACGGATTAAAGTTTGACCGCCGCGTACTGTGGTACGCAAGGGAAAAATTAATTCGTTTTATCAAAGAATATCAGACAAAATCAGACCTCATCGTCCCAGTTGTCGTCTAACTCAAAGTCCTTATGCATAAGCTCACGAACCGCCTCGATTATGCCGTTGGCGTCGATGCCGACCATGGACATAATGTCCTCGTGGAGACCGATGGGAGCGAACTTGTCGGGGTGACCGAGCTTCTTGAAGGCGCAACCCTTACCGGATTCAACAACAACCTCGGCAACGGCAGAGCCGAGACCGCCGATTATGTTGTGGTCCTCAACCGTGATTATACGGCGAGTATCCTGAACAGCCTTTAAGATAGCTTCTTTATCGATGGGCTTAATGGTGTGCATATTGAGCACGCGAACCTTAAGTCCGTCTGCACTCTCAAGGAATTTGGCAGCCTCACGAGCCTGGAATACACAGGAGCCGCAGGCTATTACGGTAATGTCGGTGCCGGGATGAACCTCAACAGCCTTACCTACTTCAAAGCCGTAATCCTCATTATCATAAAGAACACGGTCAAAACCGCGGTTAATTCTGATGTAATACGGGCCGAAGTTTTCATAAGCGGCGCGAACCGCATTTGCCGTCTCATAACCGTCTGCCGGGCAGATAACGGTGAGATTGGGCATAGCTCTTGTAACCGCAAGGTCAACAATAGCGTGGTGAGTAGAACCCGCCTGACCGAAAGAGGTGCCGGAATGCGTAGCTATAATTTTAGCGTTGACATTCTGATAGCAGATATCGGTGTGCAGCTGATCTGCCGCACGAAGAGAAGCAAACACGGAGAAGGTCGAGGCAAAGGGAACGAGCCCCGCTCTTGCCATACCTGCCGCTACGCCGATCATATTCTGCTCTGCGATACCGACATTGAAAACTCTGTCGGGGCACGCATTTGTGAAGTCCTGAAGCTTTGTGGAGGTTGCAAGGTCAGCTGTGACCGCAACTATTTCTTTATGCTCCTTGGCAAGGTCCGCCAAGGTTTTTCCGTAAATCTCCGAGGTAGAAAGCTCGGGAGTCTCAATTACGTTATATACAAATCCGCCTGCCATTATTCAAACTCCTTTCCGCAGCGAGCTATACGCTCAGCACTGTATTCATCAAGGTCTTTTGCGGCAACCTTTGCCATCTCTTCATCAATGGCGCCGTAATGCCACTTGTAGTTACCGCTTGTAAGCTTAATTCCGACGCCCTTAATGGTATCGGCAACTATAACGGTAGGCTTATCCTTGGTCTTGTGTGCCTCATCAATAGCCTTGCAGAGAGAAACGATGTTGTTGCCCTCGCAAACGATTGTATGGAAGCCGAATGCAACGAATTTATCCGCAAGCGGTTCGAGCTTCATAACATCCTCGGTGTTGCCGTCTATCATGCAGTGGTTACGGTCAACAATCGTGATGCAGTTTGTAAGATTGTAATGACGGATGGTCATAAGACCTTCCCAGTTTGAACCCTCGTCAAGCTCACCGTCGCCTGTTACAACGTAGGTGTAGTAGTCCTTGCCGAGAACTCTTGCGGCAATTGCAGTGCCGGCCGCTATCGGAATGCCGTGGCCGAGAGAGCCGGTGGAAGCGTCAACGCCCGCAACCTTATTTGAGTCAAGATGGATACCCATCTTGGAATTTGTAAGGTTAAAGGTCTTGAGCTGCTCGGGATCATTATAGCCGAAATCACAAAGCACGGGTGCATAAGCTATGCCGGCGTGACCCTTACTGAGTATGAATCTGTCGCGATCCTCCCACTTCGGATCTTCCTTTTTAATGTTAAGGTATCTGTGATACATAACGGTAAGAATGTCCATAACGCTCATTCCGCCGCCAATATGACCGCTTCCCGCCCAAACCGTGGTCTGAAGACAGAGATGCCTTAAATCATTGGCTTTTTTCTCAAGCGCGAGCCATTCCTCCTTGGTCAAAGGTGCTCTTTCCATAATTTTCCTCCCTGAATGTAAAGTTTTGTATTACGGGCGGCCGCGCTCCACGCACAGCCGCCTTAAATCCGTGTTTGAAATCAGCCCTTGAGCTCGGGGTGATTTTTCTCAACTACCGAGAATGCGTCCTCAGCTATCTCTATGGACTTTTTGATGTCCTCGTCGGTAACGGCGGCATTCATAAAGTGGTTGTGGTGTGACGCGAGGAACAAGCCGCGGCTTACGCACTCGGATACCCACTCCTGATGAAGCATAAGGCTGTCATCGTTTGCGATACGAAGATAGAAGAGTGCCGGTTCACCGGTGACCACAAGGTCAAAGCCGTGCTCTTTACCGGCAGCCTTAAAGCCCTCGGTAAGCTTTGTGCCCTTTTCGCGGAACATCTTGGGTATGTCAAGTTTTTTCATCTTGTCGATGCAGGCTATGGAAGCGGCAAAGGGGATTGCGCTCATCCAATAAGAACCTGTGTATGTAACGCCCGAAACGGTGGCTTTCATATGCTCGCCGCCGCAGAGAGCAGACATATTGTATCCGTTTGCAAGAGCCTTGCAGAAGCAGATAAGGTCGGCTTTGATTCCGTAATAATGGTCGGAGCCGGCTATATCAAGACGGAAGCCCGTTCTTACGTCGTCAAAGATAAGAACCATACCGTGATCGTCGCAGAACTTACGAACAGCCTGCCAATACTCCTTGGAGGCGCAGCGGTTGTCGTAGAAGTTGCCGTGATCGTACGGCTGAGCTATGAGGCCTGCAACGTCGCCGTCGCAAGCGTTGTAAGCGTCCTCAAGAGCCTGAAGATCAAACCACGGAACAACAACGTTGTTTGCAACCTCTTCGGGAAGAATGCCGGGGTAGTCTATTTTCTGACCCCACTGGAAGTCGCCGTGATAATAGCCCTTTAAGAAGAACATCTTTTTCTTGTGGGTGTGTGCACGAGCGGTCATAACCGCAAGCGTTGTAACGTCGGAGCCGTTCTTTGCAAAGAATGCCCAGTCTGCGGAAGCTACGGTATTTACAAGATTTTCGGCACACTCAACCATAACCTTTGACGGAGAGGTTGTGCAGTTGCCAAGTTTCATCTGCTTCATGGCGGCAGCATCAACATCGGGGTCGTTATAGCCGAGCACATTGGGGCCGTAAGCGCACATATAATCTATGTACTTGTTGCCGTCAACGTCCCAAAAATATGTACCCTTTGCTTTTTCGGAATAGAAAGGCCATTTTGAAACGGGAACCCAAAGACCCTCTGCGGGGCCGAGGTGACCGTAAATACCGGAGGGTATTACCTTAATGGCTCTGTCAAAGTATTCATGGCTCTTAGTGTGTTTGTATTCCGGGAATTTACTCATATTTATCGCCCTCCTTATGCTAAATACAGAGCTACTCTGTCGAGTATTCTGTTCATATTGTCTACCATGGAAAGCATGCCGCGAATCTCAACGGTACCCTTACCTATACATTCAAGAGAATTAACTTTGCCGTTGAAGAGATCGTAAGCAAGGTCAATGGTGTCAAACTGCATAATAGCTCTCGGTTTTTTCGGATATTCCTTGATTGTTACAAGGTGATGATCCTTAACGCGAATTGTTGCGGCGGGGCCGTCTTTAATGCAAAATGCTATATCACCGTCAAGCATATAAGAAGCGCTTGCCTGGCCGATTTTATCCTGATTGCCTATCTGAGACAGCGCAACGGAAATGGTGTAGAATGTAAGCTTAGTCGAAAGCTCAAAAAACGCCCTGTCCTTAAGAGCCTCTTCGCTCGGCTGCATTACTTCGGAAAGTCGGTCGGTAAGGGCCGTAAAGGTCTTGAGAAGGAAACCTATCTTGGTAAGACCCTTAAGCGGTACAGGAGTAACGGTTCCGTCAATCACGCCGTTAAATTTTTCGCAGGAAGAAAGCGGTATGTAAATATCGCAATCTCTCACTCCGTCTTCCATACGGCAGCCGCTCTTTGTAAATTTAATTGTTGCAGACGGTCCGTGCTTAACATCGAAACAAACGGATACCGGCTTTTTAAGTCCGGATAATATCTCCTTTGCCTTGTCGTCAAGCTCACAGAGATTTTCGAGAGTTCCGAGGACAGCATACATATTGATGTATGCAAGTGTTTTTGTGTCGGTCAATTTAATTCCTCCTTCGCTTCTTTTAATAAATAAACCGAAATAGCATATAACTATGCATTTAATAATAACAAAATCTTTATCTAAAGTCAACGAAAACCGAACACTTTCCCAATAAATTTTATTTAAAAAGCATTTGCAATTTTATAAAAATTTTTAATGATTTTTTTTAATATGTATGGTATAATGTAACCCGTATACGGCAAACTCCATTCTTTTTACGAAAGGAAACACGATAAATGTCACTGTTAACCAAAATTTTCGGAGATTATTCGTCGAAAGAAGTAAAACGCGTAATGCCCATTCAAAAAAAGGTATTAAGCTATGAGGACGAATATTCTCGCCTTTCCGACGAGGAGCTGAAGGCGAAGACTCCGGAGTTCAAAGAAAGACTTAAAAACGGCGAAACGCTCGACGATATTCTCCCCGAAGCATTTGCGGTATGCCGCGAGGCTTCATCAAGAGTTCTCAATATGAAGCACTTCCCGGTTCAGATAATCGGCGGTATCATACTTCACCAGGGTCGTATTGCCGAGATGAAAACGGGCGAGGGCAAAACCCTCGTCGCAACATTGCCCGCTTACCTCAACGCTCTTTCCGGAAAAGGCGTTCACATAGTAACCGTCAACGATTATCTCGCCCGCCGCGACTCTGAGTGGATGGGCAAGCTCTACCGCTTCCTCGGTCTTTCCGTAGGACTTATAGTCCACGAGCTCAACAACGACGAGAGAAGGGCGGCATACTCTGCCGACATAACCTACGGCACAAACAATGAGATGGGCTTTGACTATCTTCGAGACAATATGATAGCCTATGCGGAGCAGAGAGTTCAGCGCGGTCACTCGTTTGCCATCGTGGACGAGGTCGACTCGATCCTTATCGATGAAGCGAGAACACCCCTTATCATATCAGGCGTCGGCGACAAGTCGACAGACCTTTATAAAATTGCCGACAGCTTCGCAAAAACCCTTAAAAAGGTTACCGTCAAGGAGCTCGACTCAAAGCAGAACGCCGAGGAGGAGCTTTCCGAGGACGGCGACTTCATAGTTGACGAAAAGGCGAAAACCGCAACGCTCACAAAATCCGGTATTGCAAAGGCGGAGGCATATTTTAACCTCGAAAACCTTATGGACAGCGAGAACATAACCGTTCTCCACCACATAGAGCAGGCAATAAAGGCCATAGGCGTTATGAAACGCGACGTTGACTACGTTGTAAAGGACGGAGAAGTTCTCATAGTTGACGAATTCACCGGACGTATAATGCTCGGCCGTCGTTACAGCGAGGGTCTGCACCAGGCTATCGAGGCAAAGGAGGGTGTTAAGGTAGAGAGAGAGTCTAAGACGCTCGCCACCATCACCTTCCAAAATTACTTCAGACTTTACGACAAGCTTTCGGGTATGACCGGTACCGCCATGACAGAGAGCACCGAGTTCCAGGAGATTTACTCTCTCGATGTCATTTCGATTCCGACTAACAAGCCGATGATAAGAATCGACGACCCGGACGTTCTCTACAAAACGGAACAGGCTAAATTCAATGCGATAATCGACCGCATTATAGAATGTCACGAAAACGGTCAGCCCGTGCTCGTGGGTACGATAAGCATCGAAAAGAGCGAGGCTTTGTCAAAGGCGCTCAAAAAACGCGGTATAAAGCACGAGGTACTCAACGCCAAGTACCACGAAAAAGAAGCCGAAATCATAGCTCAGGCAGGTAAATTCGGAGCCGTAACGATAGCCACCAATATGGCAGGCCGCGGTACCGATATCATTCTCGGAGGAAACCCCGAATACATGGCAAAGGCCGAGATGCGTAAAAAGGGCTATTCGGATGAGCTTATTGCCGAGGCAACAGGTTATGCAGAGACTTCCGACGAAGAGATTCTCGAAGCGAGAAAGACATTCCGTGAGCTTGAAAACAAGCACAAGGAAGAGCTCAAGGACGAAGCCGCAAAGGTTAGAAATGCAGGCGGTCTTTACATCATAGGCACGGAACGCCACGAGTCGAGACGAATCGACAATCAGCTGCGCGGCCGTTCGGGACGTCAGGGAGACCCCGGTCACAGCCAGTTCTTCCTCTCTGCCGAGGACGACCTTTTAAGACTCTTTGCAGGGGACAGATTCTATAACATTCTTAACAACTTCAAGGCAGTCGGCGATATGCCGATAGAGGCCGGCATTCTTTCAAAATCAATTGAGAGTGCTCAGAAAAAGGTAGAGGCCAACAACTTTGCAACGCGCCGCAACGTCCTCGAATTCGACGACGTTATGAACGAGCAGCGTAAAAAGATTTACAGCGAACGTAATCAGGTTCTCGACGGAGCTGATCTTCACGAAACGATTCAGAAGATGATAAACGACTACTTTGACAGTATGGTTCAGTTCTACTGCCCGTCGTCACTTCCCGAAAACGAGTGGAACCTCGCCGGTATGAAGACAAAGCTCGGCTGGATTATAGGTTCCGATTCGCTCGACGAGCTCAAGACCCCCGACGATTATCTTAAATACTTCCTCTCAAAAGCCGAAAAGCTTTACAACGACCGCAAGGAGAAGTACGGAGCGGAGATTATGAGCCTGCTCGAGAGAAAAATACTTCTTCAGAACGTAGACCGCAACTGGATGGATCACCTCGACGCAATGGAGGAATTAAAGCGCGGTATTTACCTTCGTTCCTACGGTCAGCAGAACCCGATAGTAGCATTCCGTATGGAGAGCTACGATATGTTTGAGGAAATGACCGATGCCATTCGCGAGGGTACGGTCACCGGCATTCTTACGGTTGTAATCCGCACCGAAGCGGACACAAAGCGCGAGCAGCAGGGCAAGATTACCTCCACAAGCGGAGCTACCGACGGCAGTGAAAAGAAGCAGCCGGTCAGAAAAGCCAAAAAGCCCGGCAGAAACGACCCGTGCCCATGCGGAAGCGGTAAAAAGTACAAATACTGCTGCGGCAAGGACGACTGATATAACGATGACTCATAAATAAATTTAAAAGACGGATATAAAGCTTGTGTTTTATGTCCGTCTTTCTTTTCGTCTTTGTTTATTGACTTATTATATAAATCAACTTATAATACAATATATATTGTTAATTATGCACATTATATGCGCGGTAAGCGGGAGGGCAAAATGAAAACATTTTTTACGGTGCTGTTTATTACGGCAGCGGTTGTATTTTTAGTATGCATCATATTCAGAGGGGAAACGCCCGACAAGCCCAAGAAGAACATCAAGAGCGACAATCCGGCTATACTGCCATATGGCAAGACGGGAGTTTTGGCTCATCGCTCCGGGGCAGGGCTCGCTCCGGAAAATACTCTGCTCGCCTTTCAGAATATGATCAAGAACAGGGATAAATTCGAACTTGAAGGCTTTGAATTTGACCTGCACCTCACAAAGGACGGCCAAATAATAGTCCTGCATGACGACACGCTTGACCGTACAAGCGATTCGGAGGAATATTTCGGCAAGCCCGGCGTGTTGCCGTGCGACCTGAGCTTTGAGGAGCTGCGAAAGCTTAATATGGGCGAAAAGTTTGTTCTTCCCGACGGTTCTATACCTTACGAGGGTCTGCGAGGCGACAAAATTCCGGACTCACTCCGCATTATAAGGCTCAGCGACGTATTTGATTTTCTTGCTCCGTACGGGGATTACACCTTTACCGTTGATATTAAAAACGACGGTGACATCGGTTACCGCACCGCAGATGAGCTTCACCGCCTTTTGGTAAAGTATAATATGCTCTCACGCACGGCCGTAGCCTCATTTCACAAGAGCAATATTCGGTATCTTGACGAAAAATACCCCGACATAACACGTTCGGCCACAATACACGAGGTGGTCAGATTCTATTTTCAGAGTTTCTTTCACATTCCGTATAAGCAGGGTCATTTCAAGTTTAAATATCTGCACATTCCGTATAAGGATTACTTCTTTAACCTCGGTACCACAAGGCTGATAAATTACGCCCACAGCTACGGTATAGCCGTTCAGTACTGGACCATAAACGACCCGAAAATAATGAAGCGCCTCGAAAAGAACGGTGCGGACGCAGTCTTTACAGACCTGCCGGACTTAGCTTACGAGACGCTCAACGATATTAAATAATGTTTTGATTACTCCGAAATGAAGTCTGCGACAAAGCGTGTTTTTACATACGGCGCCGAACGCTCCTTATGGGCAACATGCAGCGGATGCACCTGAAATGCCGGAATATTCTCCATACGCTCAAATTCCGCATAAAATACAAAATCGCAGTCGCTGTCGGCGAAGTTTTCACCGATTTCCGCTTTTATGAGTCCCGGAATCTTTCCGACGAGATTCTTAGCCGAGTCAGACATCATTTTCAGTACCTCTTTACGGTTTGAATCATTGACATTGTCGGAAAATGTCCAAAAAATAATATGCCTTACCATTGTGTAACACGCCCCTTGGGAAAATATCGGTACCGCGCAAAGCAACTATACCGATGTTATTGTATCACAAAAAAATCAAAAATAAACCCTTGACAAAAAATTTAAAGTGTGTTTTAATGACCTAAACCGATGAAACGGAAGTAAAACTGCAAAACGAACACTCAGCGAGCCGGAGGCGGTGTGAGTCCGGTTGTTACGGTGCAGACAAATGGTCCGCTGAGGGCGCAATGAAAAGTTGCGACGGAGCTTTCACGTTACAGAAAGAGGAATATGTCAGTATTCCGTCAGAGTGAGCGTTTTACGCTAATCAAGGTGGTACCGCAGGTAATTTCCTGTCCTTGTATTTTTACAAGGGCAGCTTTTTTATTATACAGAAGATTTCAGGAGGATTTTAAAATGAAAAAGTTTTTTGCAGTTATGCTGTCACTTATGCTCACGGTGCTCACATTTGCATCCTGCCAAAGCACAGGCAAAACAAACAGCACCACGAACTCCGACCCCGGCACAAACAACACCGGTAAGAAGTACAAGGTCGCAATAGTTCAGCTCGCAGACAACGGTGCCTTCACAGAGATGCGCGAGTCATTTATTCAGGAGATGAGAACACTCGGCTACGATGAAGCGCAGATGATATTTGACATCAAAAATGCACAGGGCGATCAGTCCGCGCTCAACACCATAAGCCAGGGGCTTAAAAACGGCGACTACGACCTTATAGTTCCGATAGTTACGCCCGCCACAATGTCAGTCGTAAATCAAGGCCTTAAAACTCCCGTCGTATTTATTTCCGTTACAAATCCCGTCGGCTCCGGCATTATGACAAGCATGGAAAAGCCCGATAAAAACGCAACCGGTACCTCAAACATAGTTCCGGTTGACCAGATATTCGGCCTTGCAAAGGAGCTTACTCCCGATGTCAAAAAAATAGGCATACTCTACTGCTCGGGCGAAGATAACGCCGTAAAAACCGCCGCTAAGGCTAAGGATTACCTCTCACAGAGCGGCTATGCCTACGAAGAGGTAACCGTTACAAATTCCTCAGAGGTACAGTCGGCCGCAACCTCGCTCGCCGCAAAGTGTGATGCTCTTTACATTCCCATAGATTCCACCGTACAGGCTGCCATGGAGCAGGTAGTAGAGGCGGCAACAGCAAAAAAGATTCCCGTATACGGCAGCGACCCCGTAATGGTTCAAAAAGGCGCGCTTGCAAGCGTCAGCGTAAGCAACACACAGCTCGGCGAAAAAGCTGCCGATATGGCTGATAAAATCTTAAAAGGTACTCCCGTATCGGAGGTTCCCGCAGTTGCGCTCACGGATTATCAGTATGTCATAAACAGCAAAACCGCAAGCACACTCGGTATTAAAACACCTACCGGTGGCAACTATCAGTTCATCGGCGCATAATTTGAGTCTTTCAGGGGTTAGGAAAATGTTCGAAAAGCATCTCGGCGGCAGAGCTTTAACACGCCGCTTTGATTGTCGCTTTCCGAGTATTTTGCAGCCCCTTTAAATTTTTGTTAGGAGGAAAGCTTATGCTTTCTGTTGTTTCGGGCGCGGTGTTGCTCGGCTTTCAATACGCTCTTTTGGCACTCGGCGTCTATATTTCATTCCGCATACTGAACATTCCCGACCTCACCGTTGACGGAAGCTTCACCTTCGGCATTGCCGTCTCCGCAGTCCTGTGCGCTTCGGGTCATCCGTTTTTGGGTCTTACGGCGGCCGTATTCGCCGGCTTTGCCGCAGGAATTGTCACGGGATTTTTACAAACAAAAGCAAAAATTCACCCGATACTTGCCGGAATACTCACCATGAGCGGTCTTTACACAGTCAATATAACTATTATGGGTGCTCCCAATGTATCTTTGATAGGCAAAAAGAGATTTTATGACGGTTTCGCGTCGCTGTTCGGCGAAAACAGCTCGGGGGATCTGCCTAAAATGATTTTGGCGGCGGTAATCTGCGCGATATGCGTAGCACTGCTGATTATGTTCTTTAAAACCGTTCTCGGCTTATGTATAAGAGCCACAGGAAACAACAAGGATATGGTAAGAGCCTCCTCGATAAATACCGACATAACCACCGTAACCGCACTTGCAATATCAAACGCGCTCGTTGCACTTTCGGGTGCCGTGATAGCTCAAACACAGGGCTTTGCCGACGTAAACTCCGGCAGCGGTATGATAGTTATAGGTCTCGCCTCGGTAATAATAGGCGAAGTCATATTCGGCAAACGCTCGCTTTCAGTAGGGCTTGTTTCGGCAGTCGTCGGTTCCGTAATTTACAGAATGATAGTCGCCTTTGCGCTTGAGACAAATGTATTTTCGGCAAACGCGCTAAAGCTGCTGTCGGCGGTTATAGTTGCCGTAACGCTGTCGGTGCCGGCCGTTAAAAACGCGATCTCCGACAGAAAAATGAAAAGGGAGGGTATGAAAAATGCTTGAAATTAAAAATCTCTCCAAAACATTTTTAAAGGGAACGCCAAACGAGCATAAGGCTCTTGACGGGATTTCATTATCGCTTGATAAGGGCGAATTCGTCACCGTAATAGGCTCTAACGGTGCAGGCAAATCCACGCTGTTTAACGCGATTGCGGGCGAGTTTTTGTGTGACGGCGGTAAAATAGTCCTCGACGGAAAAAACATAACTTACCAAAAAGAGCACATCAGAGCCAAAGACATAGGGAGGCTTTTTCAGGACCCGATGCGCGGCACGGCTCCAGACCTTACGATTGAAGAAAATCTCGCGCTTGTCTATTCAAAAGCGACAAGACACCTCTTTTCACCTGCGCTCAAAAAAAGAGACGTTGAATTCTTCAGAGAAAAGCTCCTAAAACTCAATATGGGCCTTGAGGACAGACTAAAGACAAAAATGGGTCAGCTTTCGGGCGGTCAGAGGCAGGCTGTAACGCTTATGATGAGCACGCTTGTAACGCCGAAGCTTCTCTTGCTTGACGAGCATACCGCGGCGCTCGACCCTCTCACAGCCGAAAAGGTGCTTGACATCACGCAGCGGATTGTGGCGGAAAACAGCATCACAACCATGATGATTACGCATAATATAAAATCCGCGCTCAAGCTCGGCACACGCACAATTATGCTTGAATGCGGCAAATCGGTGCTTGACCTAAAGGGTGACGAAAGAAACAATATGACAGTTCAGGACCTTTTGGGACTCTACCGTCAAAAGTCGGGGAAAGAGCTTGACAATGACAGAATGCTGCTGACCGGAGAATGATGTTTCGGAGTAACCCGACGGATATTTCAGTCGGCACAATTCCGATTGTAAAACAAATGCGTTAAACAAAAAGACACGATTTTCATCGTGTCTTTTTTCAATGTCATTTTTCGGCTGCTTCGGGCTTTTCAAGCTTTTTCATTGCGCTTCTGAATCTGAACGCAAACAGTATGAGCGTGAAGGTTACGGCCAAAACATCGGCTATCGGCTCTGCGGTATAAACACCAATGGCCTTATCGGATATTATATGCGGCATTATATAGATAAGCGGTATCAGCAAAACGAATTTGCGCACAACGGCTACTATTATAGAGCACGGAGCATTGCCTATTGACACAAACGCCATCTGGCAGGCTATCTGCGCGCCCATAAGGAACATCCCTCCTAAGTAAATTCTGAGTGCCTTTGCGGCAAACCCGACAAGCTCCGAATCGGAACTGAAAATTCCGGCAAACGCCTTTGGGAACAGCATTATCGCCGCCCACAAAATCACGGCGTAAATCATATTGACAATAAGCAAAAGACGGTAGGTCTTTTTTACACGGTCCGGATTTCGTGCGCCGTAATTGTAGCTCATTATAGGCTGGGCGCCCTGCCCTATTCCCTGTAAGGGAAGCAATGCAAACTGCATTACGCTTGTTAGTATTGTCATGGCGCCGACCGCTATATCGCCGCCGTATTTTAAAAGAGAAGAATTGAAGCACACGGAAATTACGCTCTCGCTCGCCTGCATAATAAATGTTGCAAGTCCCAAGGCAATACACGGCATTATGATTTTAAGCGACAGGCGCATATTTTTGAGACGAATTTTAAGTCCGGTCTTTTTCGACAGCAAAAAGCACACCGCCCAAACGCACGATACGCCCTGAGAAATTACCGTGGCAACAGCTGCTCCGCGCACTCCCATATCGAAAACAAATATAAACAGCGGGTCGAGCACTATATTTGCCGCCGCGCCTATTATAACGGTGAGCATACCTGTTTTTGCAAAGCCCTGAGCCGTTATAAACGCGTTTAAGCCCAATGTAAGCTGAACAAAAATCGTTCCGACGGCATAAATATCCATATAAGCCGCAGCGTAATCTATTGTATTTTCGCTCGCGCCGAACATCAGCAGAAGCTTTCTGTTCCATATAAGCAAAACGGCAGTCAGCATGACCGATAATATAAGCTGAAGTAAGAAACAGCTTCCGAGTATTTTTTCTGCGCCGTCCTTATCGCCCTTGCCGAGACTTATCGAGGCTCTCGGTGCGCCGCCGGCGCTTACAAGCGCCGCAAATGCCGAAATTATCATAATTATAGGCATACATACGCCCACTCCCGTCAGAGCCGCGCTGCCCTCACCGGGGATATGCCCTATATATATGCGATCAACAATATTGTAAAGCATATTTACAATTTGCGCAATTACGGTAGGCACGGCAAGGCGAAACAGCAGCTTGCCTATTTTTTCCGTTCCGAGAAATTCTTTGTCCTTATCCATTGTGTCAACTCCGTTTCAAATCAAAATGTTCCGCAACATTTGTTTCCATTTTATCAAGCAACGCGGAAAATGCGCTGCGCTCCGCCTCGGAAAACCCGCCGTAAAGCGTATCAACAAAGTTTTTTTGAGCCGATTTTCCGCTTCTTGCTATCTCCTCGGCAAATTCCGTCACCGACAGCCTCACAGCACGCTTGTCCTTGCACTTTTCGCCGCGCAGCAGCCCCTTTTCCATAAGCGATTTTACAGAGATTGAAACGTGCGACTTAGGTATGTGCCGCATCGAAACTATCTGTGCCGCAGTATTATATTGCGGATTGTTGTAAAGAAACATCAATACACCGAATTCCATATACGTAAGCCCGTACTTTTTGCAGACGGGCAAGACCGTATCCTGATACAGTTTTGCCGAGTCCGACAGAAATTCTATCGTGGTCATCACATCACCTCAATTAGTTCTAAATTGAACTAATTTAGTATAACACGTATTATCCATTTGTCAACAGAAATAAAAAAAGCGCCGAACGCCCCAAAGAGCGCACGACGCATATTCTAATTTGAGTCGGCTTAAAATTTAAACAGATTAAGACCCGTAGCATCGTCATAAAACCTGTCAACCTCACCGTTTATCATCCTTATTACGACCTCGGCGGTCGCGCTGATATGTGCCTCATTAAGATGTCCGCCGAAAACACGGCCGCTCTCGTCTCCGGCGCTTATGTGCAGATGGCTGTAATACTTGCCGTCCTTGGTGTTTACGGTTCCCGTGAGCGAAACGATCTCGAAGCAGCCTTTAAATTCGTTTTTCACATATCTTTTCTCGTCCACCATATATACTCCTGCGGTAAACGCATTTAATGCGCCTATTGCCGAAACGGACGCCAGCTTAATGTTTTCCTTTTCGCAGAGCTCTTGCAGCGAGCTTGTAAATTCCTCTCCGCGGTCAAATCTCGCAACCACGGTATCTCCGAATTTTCTGTAATCCATTGTAATTCCTCCGTTAAACTTTATAGTGGAAAGCTGTATACAAAAATGATATACTTATGATAATATCAATTATAATTTATGTCAATAAAAGAGAGAAAGAGGAATTTAAATGAGCTCCATGAAAGACAAAATGCACACCGGTGAATTGTATTTACCCGGCGATGAAGAGATAATGCGGCATCAATTAAAGCGTCTCGACAGGCTTTACGACTTTAATATGACTCGGCCGACCGAGCTTAAAAAGCGTGAGGAAATGCTCAGGGAAATGTTTGCGGAAATAGGCGATGACTGCTATATAGAACCTCCTTTTCACTCAAACTTCGGCGGAGAGCACGTACACTTCGGCAATCACATCTATGCCAATTTCGGCTTGACGCTTGTTGACGATACTCACATATACGTCGGCGACAACACAATGTTCGGCCCTCACGTTACCGTGGCAACCGCCGGTCACCCGATAGATCCTACGCTCAGAGCAAAGGAATACCAATACAATATGCCGATTCATATAGGCAAGAACTGCTGGATAGGCGCAGGCTCGCTTATTCTGCCCGGCGTTACGATAGGCGATAACACCGTCATAGGCGCGGGCAGCGTTGTTACAAAGGACATTCCGTCATCTGTGGTCGCCGTCGGAAATCCGTGCCGCGTAATACGTGATGTCGGCGAGCACGACAGGGAATACTATTTCAAAAACAGAAAAATAGATTACTCGTCAATCGAATGATAAAAAACAATTAACAATAGGAGCGGTGTTATGAAAAGGTTAGTTTGCGTTATACTGTCTGCGGCATTGCTGTTTTGTCTTTCGTCCTGTGGGCAGAAGCCGAAAATGCGGCGTGAAATCGACAACTCCAAGCTCTTGCGAGTCAGCGAGGACGGCTACCTCACAGACGGCAGCGACAACGGCATACAGCTTCGCGGCGTCAACTTCGGAGGTTGGCTCTTGCAGGAGACCTGGATGTGCCCCGTTATGAGCCTCGACAGGAGTCTTACCGTAAAGGGCGGAACGGACGACGGCTGGGCGGAACTTGACACCTTAAATAAATTCACGCTTCTTTTCGGGGAAGAAAAAACCGCAGAGCTTTTTAAAAGCTACCGTGACAATTACATCACCGAAGAGGACTTTGAAAATGTTAAAGCTCTCGGATTTAACTGCATCAGAATACCCTTCTGGTACAGAAACTTTATGTCGGACGAAAACGGCACATACATAACCGAGAACGATGACGAAAATCCGGGATTTGTAAAGCTTGATTTTGCCTGTGAAATGGCGGAAAAATACAACCTGTATCTGATATTTGACATGCACGGCTGCCCCGGCGGTCAAAACGGCGACCATTCGTCGGGTAAGACCGGGAGAAATCTTTTGTATAGTGATAAGAATTATCAGGTCATAATGGAAAATCTCTGGATAAAAATAGCGACACGGTATAAAGACCGCACCTGCGTTGCAGCATACGACGTTATGAACGAGCCGCTCAACAACGCGGACACCGATCACGGTGTTCTGCCCGAAAACGCCGCTGACCCGTGGCAGGACGTGACGCTCAGAAAAGCGGTATACGACAGAATGATAAAAGCCATACGCTCCGCAGACCGTGACCACATAATAACCGTAGAGGCGCTTTGGCGAATGGATAAGCTCCCCGACCCCTCCGAGATGGGCTGGTCGAATATGATGTATCAGCTTCACTCCTACGATAAGGAGAAAAAGACGACAAAACAGCTTATCCGTTCTATGAAAAAGGCAAGACGCCAATACAAGGTTGCGGTCTATATGGGTGAATTTAACCCGACAGTATTCTGCGGTGACGCCGTTTCGCTTATGGACAGCGCTCTTATAAGCTACACGCTGTGGAATTACAAAACTACCTCTTACAAAGACTCCGATTGGGGACTTTACAACAAATCTCTTGCGATAAATGACATAGCCGCCATGGCTTCTTCGGAAGAAGCAAAGAATAAAATACTCGCCGAAAACGGACAAAAAATACCGTCGCTCGAAAATCTTTCGCCGCAGGAGCTCTATGAGCTGTACGAAAAGCTGTGGTCAAAGGAAAATCTCGCAACCTCTTCATATAAGCTTAACGGCAAAACGGTCGGTATTTTCAGCTGTCCCTCTTCGGGTGTTATAGGAGCCGACAATGGATAGAAATAACAAACTTTTAAACTGGGCAATAGAACTCCAAAGTCTGGCCCAGGCAGGTCTTACGTACGGAAAAGACAAGTACGATATAGAGCGATATCAAAGAATACGTGATATTTCCGCCGAAATGATAGCGGAAAAAGCCGACGTGTCCTTTGAAAAAGCAAAAGAACTGTTTTGCAATGAGACGGGCTATCAGACGCCGAAAATAGATACGCGCGCCGCAGTGTTTAAGGATGACAAAATACTTTTGGTTCATGAGGAAAACGGCACGTGGTCACTGCCGGGCGGCTGGTGCGATGTAAATATGTCGGTCGGCGACAACACCGTAAAAGAAACTTTTGAAGAAGCAGGGCTTACGGTAAAACCCGTAAGACTGATTGCGGTTCAGGACAGAAACAGGCACAACACGCCTGTTTACGCATACGGCGTAACAAAGGTATTTATGCTCTGCTCGCTTATAGGCGGTGAATTCAGGGCGAACACCGAGACTACGGAAAGCCGTTATTTTTCGCGCGACGATATTCCCGAAAATCTTGCAAACGAAAAAAACACAAAAGAACAAATACTTATGTGCTTTGACGCGGCGGCGGACAAAAACTTCCCCGTAAACTTTGACTGATACGTTTTTTATATGCAACAAGGGCAGCTTGAAAAGATAACCTTTCAAGCTGCCCTTTACTCTGTTTCAACGATATTGATTAACCGTTTACTTTTTCTTCTTTTTTCTCGCTGTTCTTTTTGCTCTTAACATAGCTCTTCATAGAGTTGATAACTATTGTAAGACCGAGAACTATAAGCAAAACAGCTATGACAAGCTGAAGTCCGTTGTTTAAGAACACCTTGCCCCAAGTGGTCTCGCCTGCGGGAATCGTAACCGCTGCGGCTGTGCTTATAGCCTTTACCATAGCTATAAGGCGCTGAACGAGTGCCGTAAATGTAACGCAAAGCATTATTATCATCGGCGGGAAGAGCATCTTGTTGCTTCTGCCCGTAACCTTCATAAATACGCAGAGGGTTATAAGTACGAGAGCGCTCAAAAGCTGGTTTGCCGAACCGAACAGCGGCCAGATGTTTGCATATCCGATTTTTGTAAGTACAAAGCCGAAAAGAAGCGTAATAATTGTTGAGAAATACGGATTGCAGAGAACCTTGCGCCAAGGCTTTGCGCTTTTCATATCGTCAACCGCAAACAGCTCCTGGAAGCTCATTCTGCCTATACGCGCAACGGCGTCAAGGCTTGTAAGCGCAAGTGCCGAAACGCACATTGTCATAAATACAGTAGCGAAGTGTACGGGAATACCAAACATTTCAAAGAATCCGGCAACGCCGCGGCTGAATATCTGGAAAGGCGTGCCCGATGCAGGTGTGCCGTCCTGAGAAGCCGCCGCGCCTGCTACGCAAAGAGCAAGTACTGCGAGCAGGCTCTCAAGTACCATTGCGCCGTAGCCGACCTTTGTCATATCTTTTTCGTTTTCAATGGTCTTTGATGAGGTTCCGGAGGATACAAGGCTGTGGAAGCCCGAAACAGCACCGCACGCAACCGTTACGAAGAGTATCGGGAACATTGTACCGAGCTTTTCATTTGTAAAGCCCGTAAATACGGGAAGATTCATTGTGGGATGAGCTACAAGCAATCCTATAACCGCACCGGCTATCATACCGATAAACATAAACGTGGTCATATAATCACGCGGCTGCTTTAAGAGCCACATGGGAAGCACCGCCGCGAAGAAGATATAAACAAATGTAATATAGCTCCAAGCGTCCTTTGAGAGAATGAGCGGAAAATGCATACCGATAGCAAAGGAAGCCACCACACAAAGAAGACCGACAACGGCTTCCTTCCAGCCGGAGAGATTGAATTTCTTTTGGATAAGTCCGAATATTACGGCAAATACCATAAACATTATTGAAATGGTGCCTGCACAGCCGTTTGTATTTGCGGCGTCGGCAAGTACCGAAACGCCGTCCTTTACGGTATATGCATTAAATGTTCCTGCAACCATATCGGCAAATGCCGCTATTACAATCAGGGTAAACAGCCAGCAGAACAAAAGGAAAAGCTTACGCCCTGTTTTACCTATGTATTTTTCAATAAGCACGCCCATGGATTTACCGTCATTTTTAACCGAGGCGTAAAGAGCGCCGAAGTCCGTGACCGCTCCGAAAAATACGCCGCCGAGCAACACCCAAAGGAGTACCGGAAGCCAGCCGAAAGCCGCCGCCTGTATAGCGCCGGTTACGGGGCCTGCACCGGCGATCGAAGAAAACTGATGGCTGAAAACGGTCCAGCCGTTTGTCGGTACATAGTCCTTGCCGTCATTGTATTTTACGGCAGGAGTCTGCGCCTTGGGATTTATTCCCCATTTTTTCGCAAGCCAGCGTCCGTAAAGCAGATACGCTGCCACAAGGACAACCGCCGCGATAAGCACAATTACAAGTGTGTTCATTTTTCTAACCCTTCTCTTAAAAAAGATTCTCAGCCGAATGCATTTTTGCAAAACAAAAAGCCCTCGTCCTCACACAGCATACCCGCTTTCGGGTAGCCCGTGCAAAGACGAAGGCTAAACTTACAAAACGTATATTTGCGCCGTTGCAAATTTACTTCCGCGATACCACTTTGCTTGCCGATATTTTACTGTCGGCCTCTCGACCGCCGCCCATAATGGATGGCGCGCCCCGTTAACGGTGGGTTTCCGGCTTCGACTACTGGAAAATCTTTCACCGAAGCTGCTAACAGGTGAGAGCCAAACGTGCCTTGCTGCCGTCTCGCACTGCCGACGGCTTTCTGAAAGCGGTGATACGAATAGTCATGTCCTGCTCATTGCATTTGACTGATACATTGCTAATACAATAGTCTTTTTAAAATAATTTGTCAATAATCTTACAGAACAAAATTTATTTTTGTAGAACAGAATAAACAACGGTATATTTTGAATGTTATTTCTTGTTAAAATTGCAAACAAATTATTAACAGCATCATAAAAACAGGGTGCCGAACAAAATCCGGCACCCCAAAAAGTCAAAATTAAAACCCGACAAAGCTATCGCTTATTTCGCCTTACCCATAGCTTTGACCTCGTCAAATTCATCGGTTATTTCCTTGCTCGGAGCTTTGGTGCAAAGGCTCACAACAATTATTGCGATAAGTCCCATAAGGAACGCCGGCAAAAGCTCATATATTCCGAAAACTCCGCCGAGCGGCTTTATAAGATATTTCCAAACGAATACCATTATTCCGCCGACAGCCATGCCCGAGATTGCGCCCGGGAGATTTGTGCGCTTCCAGAAGAGCGCGCATATAACGAGCGGTCCGAACGCCGCGCCGAAGCCTGCCCAAGCGAACGAAACTATGCCGAATACCGAACTGTCGGGATTTCTGGCTATAACAACGCCGAGTATCGCTATTATAACTACCGTAATTCTTGCGGCAAGCATACTCTTCTTCTCCGAAATTTTAAGTCCCAAGGTCTCGCGCAATATGTTCTCGGATACGCTCGATGCGGCAGCCAAAAGCTGTGAGTCCGCCGTGGACATTGTGCTTGCAAGAATTCCCGCCAAAATAAGACCTGCCATAAGTGCCGGGAAAACACCGTGGGTTGAAAGAAGTCCGGCTACGCGAACTATAACCGTTTCCGTGTCATTTCCGTGGAGGCTGTCAATAAGTCCCGTACTTGAAAGGCCTCTGCCGACTAAACCTATAAGCACAGCCATAGCCATTGCTATAACGACCCAAACAGACGCAACTCTTCTTGAGAGTTTAAGCTTTTTATCGTCCTCAATCGCCATAAAGCGAAGAAGGATATGCGGCATACCGAAATAACCGAGTCCCCACGAAAGAGTTGTGATTATGTGCAAAAGGTTGTACGGCTCACTCTCGCCCGTAGTTTCGGAATATGACGAAACGAACGAAAGATAACCGGGAAGCTGTTTTGCGTTTTCCGCAACAGCCGAGACGCCGCCTGCCGACACGGTGGCATATATCAGTACAAACACAATAGCCACGGTCATAATAATGCTCTGAACAAAGTCGGTGGTAGAGGCGGCAAAAAATCCGCCCGCAGCCGTGTAGCCAACTATTACTATTGCCGAAATCAGCATTGCGGTCATATAATTCATACCGAACAGCGACGAAAACAGCTTTCCGCAGGCGGCAAAGCCCGACGCCGTATAGGGAATGAAAAATATTATTATAATCAAAGCCGCCATACACGATAATATGTTTTTCTTATCGCGGAAACGGTGCGAAAAGAACTGCGGTAGGGTGAAAGAGTCGGTTTTATGGGTATATCTGCGAAGTCTGCCGGCAGTTAAAAGCCAGTTGAGATATGTACCTACGGCAAGTCCTATGGCAGTCCAGCCGACGTCGGCAACACCCGACAGATACGCAAGACCCGGCAAGCCCATAAGCAAATAGCTTGACATATCGCTCGCCTCGGCGCTCATTGCCGTGACGAGAGGGCCGAGTTTTCTGCCGCCGAGATAAAAGTCGGTTGAGGACTCGTTCTTTTTGGCATAGTGAAATCCGATTACGAGCATTCCGACGAGATAAACAAATATCGTCGCCAAAATGCATACAGTTGATGACGTCATTTCAGCACTCCTCTTAAAAGCAAAAATAAAACGAGCCGCCGAGATGCTTCGGCAGCTCTCATTCCCGTATCGCCGTGTGCGATTCCGATAAAAGCTATTTTATCACACAAATTAAAATATTTCAACGATTTAATACATAAAATCGCCGATAAATTTAACGGTTTAATGTGCAAAAGCCGAATTTCACGGCAAAAAAGACCGCAACCCTGCTGTTTCGGAGGATTGCAGTCTTTTTAATACGGTATCATTCACAGTTTGTTTTGAATTTCCGATACCTTGCCGCAGTTAAATTTTCAATGCGGTTACTCGCATTTCAGCTTATAGTATTCGCATATTTCCCTGCACAAATTCTCATCGAGAATACGCCAGGGCGTAGCCCCGTAAATCAAATATTGTTACAGGATATAACCCGAACCGGAACAGCGGCAAAAACAATCCCACCCCGTTCAGATAACAAAAAAGAAACAGTCACCAAAACGGTGACTGCTTCTTTTTGGCAGGGGCAGAAGGACTTGAACCCTCGGCATGCGGTTTTGGAGTGGCTGTCGAGAAAATGGAACACCAAGCAAACCCGCCTTTGTTGCAGCCGTTTAGCTGTCAACAAAGGGAGGTTGATGCTTTATTGATGCTATTGTCTGCGTCCGAGCATCTCGCCGTATGCGTTCGGTGATATATCCGTGTTGATGCCTGAATCGGTTTTATCTCATATTGACCAGCTTGACTTCATGCTGCGTATGGCTTTGTGAACAGGTTCGCCTCTATTGCCTCATTCGGTAAATGCTCCCCGTGTCCTTGCCCACAATACTGACTGTCCGATTAAATGCAAATTCGTGATTTTATTCCCTTTCTTTTTTTACCCACAATTCACAATCTTTATAGTTGTTTTTGAAAGTACAAATTGTTCCCTGAATATTGCAACGAACTACCGGATATGCACCCTCAAAATATTCTGATGATACCTTTTCGGTTTTACGGGAATTCCATTCAATATCTCCGTGTATGCAAATATTATTGAAATCTAACATATACTGTAACCTCCTTTTACTCTATACACTTCCAGACACTTCTATAACCATAGAAATATGTCGAATCAACGTATATCGTATTTGTAAAAAAGTTTGCGGTTTTTTTGTCAGTTGACATGTCAATTCTCACATTTGTATTACCGTATTTAACTGTTAATGTTGTAGTACCGCCATTTGAAGCATCATAATAACTATGGCTCATGTCACCAGCATATACAGAAACCACCCAATTCTTGCTCATATTTAAATTAAGCGACGAAAGAGAGTTACAACCGTAAAAAGCAAACTCACCTATATATGTCAAATCCGAGGGCAAATCGATATTTTTGAGCACATTACAGTTATTAAATGCATATTGATTTATCTTTGTGATACTATCAGGTAATGTTATACTTTCCAAACTAATGGCATCCTTAAAACCTTCAGCCATGATTTGTGTAACGGCAATACCTTTATATGTAGCAGGTATATCTACCGAAACTAAATCTTTGATATTTACTGTATCATTTGCTCGAACGCCATATGTACCATCAGACAATTTGACAAACTTGAGAATTTCACTGCTCGGATTTTCTGTTCCACCTGAGATTCCGCTTAAATCGTGTTCTTCTGTAGTATTATCCGTATAATAAATCACCAATTTACTTCCGGATATTTCTGTTCGAAGTATTCCCCGTCCGTCGGCGCCTTTGGTGCCCTGAAGACCCTGCTCGCCCCTGTCGCCTTTTTCGCCCTTGATATTGCCGAGGTTGGATATTGAATTATCGGACATTGTAACCACAAGCTCGCCGTCCGGGGAAAGTGTGAGCGCCTTAATACCGAGTCCGTCGGTGCCGTTTGCACCGTCCTTACCGTTCTCACCGGTTACCTTGCCGAGATTTTTGACGTCGCCGTTTGAATAGGTCAAAACAAGCTCGCCGGAGGTATTGATTTCCGCCTTGGTTATACCTAAGCCGTCGGCACCCTTGATGTTGCCGAGGTTAAGAACCGTGCCGTTTGTAAGCGTTACGGTCAATGCGCCGTCAGCCGACACATCGACATTCTGTATGCCCACGCCGTCTTTTCCGTTAAGTCCGCTGTCGCCTTTATCTCCCTTGTCGCCCTTTGAGCCTTTGATATTTCCGAGTTTTATAACGTTGCCGTTTGAGAACGAAAGCACAAGCTCGTTATCGGCATTTATTGTAACATCTGTAATGCCTACACCGTCAGCTCCGTTTGTACCGTTGATACCTGCGTCGCCTTTTTCACCTTGAACGCCTTGGTCGCCCTTGTCACCTTTTTCGCCTTGGATGCCTTGGTCACCCTTGTCACCTTTTTCGCCTTTTTCGCCTTGAACTCCCTGTGCGCCGTCATTGCCTACCACTCTGCCGAGATTTACCGTGTTACCGTCGCTGTATGTTATAACAAGTTCGCCGAGAGTGTTTATTTCGCTGCTTGCAACGCCTACGCCGTCGGTGCCGTTCGTGCCGTCTGCACCGCCAAGGCCTGCGTCGCCCTTGTCACCCTTTTCGCCTTGAATGCCTTGGTCGCCCTTGTCACCCTTTTCGCCCTTTATGTTTCCGAGATTAAGTGACGTTCCGTTCGTAAGAGTAATTAAAAGATTTCCGTCATTTGAAATTTCAATATTATTTATACCGACGCCGTCTTTTCCGTCTTTGCCGTCGGTACCGTTAAGACCCGCGTCACCCTTTTCACCTTGAACGCCTTGGTCACCTTTTTCGCCTTTTTCACCCTGTACGCCTTGGTCGCCTTTGTCTCCCTTGTCACCTTTTGCACCGACAACGGGGCCGAGGTTTTCGGTAAGGTCGTTTGTGTATGTGATTACAAGCTCACCTGCGCTGTTGATTTCGGACTTTTTAACTCCTATACCGTCCGAACCGTTAAGACCGTTTTCGCCTTTGTCACCCTTATCGCCTTTTGCTCCCTGCAAGCCTTGCTCGCCTTTATCGCCTTTGTCGCCTTTTGCGCCGACAACCGCTCCGACATTGGCACGCTGACCGTTAGAGAACGAAAGCACAAGCTCACCCTCCGAATTGATTTCGGCGGAAGAAACGCTTATGCCGTCTTTACCGTTTGTGCCATTCACACCGTTTATACCGTCGGAACCTACTACTTTACCGAGGTTTGCCGTCGTCCCGTCCGAATATGAAATAATAAGCTCACCCGACTCATTTATAACCGCTACGGAAATGCTTATACCGTCCGTTCCGTTCGTACCGTCTCTGCCATCTTTTCCGTCAGCACCGTTTTTGCCGTCACGACCGTCTTTGCCGACTACTCTGCCGAGGTTGGCAGTTTCGCCGTTTGTATAAGTCAACACCAGTTCGCCTTTTTCATTTATAATCGAAGAAGCAATACCGACTCCGTTGTTTACTGTTTCACCGACAACCTTGTCAAGATTTACGCTGTTGCCGTCGGAATAGGAAATGACAAGCTCGCCCTTATCATTGATTTTTGCCGATTTTATTCCTATGCCGTCCTTACCGTCCTTGCCGTCTTTTCCGCTTGCGCCGACCGCCTTACCGACATTGATTTTTGTTCCGTCGGAAAGCGTAATTACAAGGTCGCCTTTTTCCGAAAATGCTGCGGAGCTGATATCGGATTTGTCTTTTTTCGACATTGCGGTAAGGGTTTTGCTCCAATCCTTTTCGCTGCCCGAATATCCGTTATCGACGGCAATCTGATATGCCGATTTACCCTGGAGAGAAACAAGCCAATCATCAAGACTTCCCGCATATCCCTGCTGCACCGCAAGCTCGTATGCGGACAAGCCGTTTTTAACGCTTGATGCCTGCACGCTTTTTCTGTTGTGCACAAAATTTGCGACTGCGAACGATATGCCGGTCATTATAGCTATCAGCAATACCGCCACAATCACTTTGATTGCCGCTTTACGTTTGGATGATGTTTTCTGTTTTTCCATTTATTTACAACTCCTTCTCAATAATAAAACACTTCATTTATGATAATACTCAATTATTGAGTATATGTCAATACTCAGCTTTTGAGTATGCTAACATTTTCACAAATTACAATGGAGGTTTTGTGGAAATGGATTACAGAACAAGGATGAGAAACATCAGGGAAGACAGAGATTTAACACAAAAGCAAGTAGGTGAAATCATCAACAAATCCCAACAGGGCTACAACCATATCGAAACCGGAAGAGCGGAATTGAAAATCGAGGATTTAATCAAGCTCTGTCAATTTTATAATGTTTCCGCCGATTATTTTATAGGTTTAACCGACCAAGAGTAAGTTCGGTTACATCAACGCATAATGCAGCGGTGCTTTGCGGTTTTTACACTACTTTGCGCGATGCGGTGCTCAAATTTATCATATCTGTATATTGATGTTAATTTTTTTGGTGATATAATTGTGTTGCGTCCTACAAGGCGACACAGCTAAAAAACAATACCGAAATAAAAAATACGTAAATACAAAAAGGATAATTATGCCGAAAAAGACGAAGTTAAAAAGCAGTAACAAAATGGATATGATAAACGGCCCTATATGGAACAAGCTTCCGCGATTTGCGCTGCCCGTGGCCGCAACAGCAATACTTGAGCAGCTTTTCAACGCCTCGGATATAGCCGTAGTCGGAAACTTCACGGGCGCAGCCAAAACAGCCTCGGTTGCCGCCGTCGGAGCGAACAGCCCGGTAATCGGGCTGATACTCAACCTGTTTATAGGTATAGCCCTCGGTACAAATGTAATAATAGCGAACGCAATAGGCAGGGACGACAGAGAAACCGTACAGCGTGCGGTTCACACCTCGGTGCTCACCGCAATAATCGGCGGTTTTCTTGTAATGATACCCGGTGAAATTTTTGCCGTGCAAATTTTATCGGTTATGAGCATTCCGGAGGATGTACTGCCGTATGCCGTTCTGTATCTTCGCATATATCTGCTCGGCTTGCCCGTAATACTGTTGTACAACTTCCTGTCGGCCGTTTTCAGAAGCGTGGGCGATACAAAAACGCCGCTTATAGTGCTTGCGCTCTCCGGCTGCCTCAACGTGCTTTTGAATTTATTCTTTGTAATAGTTCTTAAAATGACCGTAAACGGAGTTGCCATTGCCACCGTTATATCCAACGCAATCAGCTCGATTGTGCTGTTTATTGTTTTAATGAAGTCCGACAAGTACATAAAGCTGTCGCTCAAGGATCTGCGCATAGACAAAAGAGTACTCGGTCAGATTTTGGAAATCGGTCTGCCGGCAGGCATACAGAGTGCTGTTTTTGCCATTTCAAACATAATAATTCAGGCGGCTATCAACAGCCTCGGAACAATAGTTATAGCGGCGTCGAGCGCGGCATTTAATATAGAGGTAATAGCTTACGATGTCTTTAACTCGTTCAGTCAGGCGTGCACGACCTTTGTGGGTCAAAACTACGGCGCCGGCAAGCTCGACCGCTGCAAGAAAACCCTGCTTCTGTCAATTGCGGAGGACACAATCGCAACAGCCGTCACAATAGGACTTGTTCTTTTCTCGGGACGATTCCTGCTCTCGATATTCACAAGCGACCCACAGGTAATAGAGCTCGGCTACACCAGACTTTTACTGATTTTCTCGGCATACACGTTTTCAATGCTTTACGAAATTATGTCGGGGTATCTTCGCGGCTTCGGCATATCCTTGGTACCGGCTCTCCTCACAACAATAGGCGTTTGCGGCACAAGAGTATTTTGGATATACGTCGTTTTCCCGTCGTCGCCTACCTTCAAAACCATTATGTATGCGTACCCGATAAGCCTGTCGCTTACGGCAGTACTGATATTTATAGCTCTGCTCGCCTATCACCCGTCACGCAGGTTTAAAGGCGCCGTATCCGCCGAATAATCCGGCCGCGTAAAATTATATCTTAATATAAAAAAGGCACGTTAGTTAAAAAATAACTAACGTGCCTTTGCCGTGGCTGCAAACGGAGCCGATGCTCATTCGGCTATACGGTTGTCATATACCAGAACATTTCTGTGAACATCCTTGACGGGCTTCAAAAGACAAATAGGCTCAAACTTAATCGGGTCTTTTTTAGAAAACGTGTTGTCGTGAATTTTCATATTTCTGCACGGTCCGCTCTCGTACCAATCCCTGCAATCGCACGAGATGTAAATATCGGGCATACCGACGTTCCTGAACGTGTTACCGAAAATCTCCGACTCCTTATCGGTAGTGCAGAGAATGCCTCGCGTCGGAATCGCATTAAAGGTACATCCGCTCACGGTGAGATTCGGGTTATACGTGATGTTCTCAAAGACATACATTTCCGGCTTCATCGGCGGCAGCTTTTCTTTGAATTTCGCAATGACCGTCTTTTTATCAATGTTGTCGTCCGTGCTGTCTACGGTATAAACGCCGTCAAGCTCCGACAAATCGGTTCTGCTGTATATTTTCACTTTATCGCCGGGGTAAAACGCCTTGTAACCTCCCTGCTGATGATGTACAAATTCAAGCTCGGCGGTTCGCTCGTCGCAAGCCTTTCTGAACCTTAAAAATGCGCCGTGCACATTGATTGCGTCATCGTGCGGGTGTTCAAAGTGCGAGTCGGTTATTTTCACATAGCCCTTGCAGCCGCATACGTGAATCAAATCGGCAAACGAAGAAACTCTGTAACCGCTCGCCGGCTTAAATGTCAGCTTATCAAAGCTCAGGTTTTCACACATCTGGGACAGCCACCCGAAGCCGTGCATATAGTTGACGGTTATCCTCTCGCAGAAGATATCGGAGCAGCTCTCGAAAAACAATCCGCAGTTGTCGCGCAGCTTATTTCGTGACATCGCAACGACGTCTCCGACCTTGAATTTAGGCGACACAAAATATCTGCATTCGACTGTATGAGCCCCCGTTTTTTTGATTTTTAAGGCGGTTTTCGTAGGTGAGAGCAACGTTCTGAAAACCTCGTCGCCTCTGTGAATTACGTTGCAGTAGCACTCGCCGTTGGCTGTATAGGTATAGTAATTCTCTCCGCTGAACGGACTTTTTTCGAAGAACGTAAGCTTGTTATTTTTAACCTCAAAGGCGCTTCCCGTCGGGATTTTATATGTAATTTTATTGAGCGAACGCTCTACGACCTCCATTTCAAAATTCGTCGGGGAGGCATATCTTACGGTGAAATTTACAAGCCTTACATTTTTACAGCCGCGCAGAGAAAACGCACACATATCGCCGTGAATTACAAGTGTTGAACCGCAGCCGTCCACGGTAATGTTTTCCTTATTCTCGATAAGCACCGCAAAATACTTGTCCGGAGCCTTGAAAGAGTCCGTATTTGTCATATGGCAAACCTTGTGAATACAGCGATCCTTGTAAAAATGATACTCATTCTTCGGGAAAATAAGTGTGTCTCCACTCTGTAATTCATTTATCGCTTTTATAACGCCTCCGGCAGAATTTGAGACGTCGCAGAAATCCGTGGCTTTAATATTCAATGTCATCCTCCGATTGTAAATTATAGCATAAGCTGTTTAGATGGTTTTTAACTATGTGCTCGTTTTCGGCACATTCAGGTTTGATCGCATCACCGTTTGAGTCTGATTTTCAAGATGTAATCCCCGCTTTTTTAAGCTCCCTCTTCAGTCTCTTGACTGCCGCTGCAAGTATGATTTCGGTGTTTGTTCCGGTTGAAATAAGGCAATACACCTCGTGATAAACCGCATAAAACGCGCACTTCAAATCACACTTTTCCGAAACGGGATATTTCCTTTTATATGCTTTGTAAAGCCCGAAGCACTCCCCGGTCAGGTTTCTCAGCTGGAACAAATCAAATTCTTTGTCAGCCCACTTGCACTCAAGAGGGTCGATTATCGCGGTGATATTAAGTCTTTTATCAGACATTACATTCATAACATTCAAATCGCCGTGGATAAGAGACGCCTCTTTTACGGGCTCGCTGAAAATATAGTCAAAATTTTTCCACGCCGTTTGCATAACATTAAGCGTGCTGTCCTTCAGCCGTTTTTTTCTGTTAAGCTCTGCGGCGGTCTGTAAAATATCCTGCGCAAACGGTCGGTAAAAATCAAGCCAATTATCGTACTCGGGGAAATCGAGGCTGCCGAATTTTTTGCAGGTAATGTTGTGCCAATTTGCAAGACAATCCGCTATTTCATCTGCAAATTTCGCTTTTCTTTTTTTGCTTAAAAACAATTTTGAAAAGTCGGTGAAGCAGTCTGTTCCGTTCACAAATTCCTCAATTATAAAATCCATGGGGATTTCGTCGGTTGCGTCAAAGGTAAAATAGACCTTGGGAATATGAACCAGCGATCTTTCGGCAAGCTTTTTCAGCGCGGCGCTCTCATTATGCTGCATACCGGCGACGCGGCAGGCCTTTACCGTAAGAGTGTACGGCATCACGGGCAATTCGGCCTTGTAAACATATCCGAAGGAGCCGCCGCCTATGTATTTAATCTGCGTTGCTCGGCTCCCGTAATGTCTGAAAAGCACTTCCTTTGCAAATTCGCATGTCTGTTCTTTTGTGTATTTGCTGACTGTTTTTTGCTGCATAGGCACCTCCCCATTTTTACACTGTTTTTCAATTTTGTTAATACCCGTTTGTTTTCGACATACCGATTTACACATTTATGTTTTAAAAATATTCTATCAAAAAAAACGACAAATATCAATAAACATCTCTGCACAAAAGAGCCGTCGGACATATAGCCCGACAGCTCTTAGGTCTTATATGTATTATGGTGCTTTCGACGTCCGCAAGGCTCGCCGAGCTCCTTTTCAATTTGCTTTTTAAGCGCAGCCAGCCTGTTTCTGACCGTTGACGACGGCATATTTTTTATCTTGCCGATCTCTCTGCTCGACCAGCCGTAGCTTTTAAGAGTAACTATTTCTCGGTCGATCTCGCTCATTTTCAAAAGTATCTGCTGAATTTCAACAGATGTGATATCATCAAACACCTCAAGACATTTAATGCTTTCAAGCTCATCAAGCGAGTCGGCAAAATTGTTTTTACGAAGTCTGTCGGCAAGCACATTCTTTGCGATTTTAAAAATCAAAGACTTTTCTTTTTTGATGTAACCGAGCGTCGGCAGATAACCCCACAGCTTCATAAAGGTGATTTGAGCCAAATCCTCTGCCTCGTCGCTGTCAAATCGCCTTGAAAAATACGAAACTATGCTTTTATAATACTTTTCATAAATTTGGTTAAACAGTTCAATGTTATTCATTTTTTTCCGTGATTTTGTTGCCTACGGTTGAATTTACTTTAACATAGCCCAAAATATTTTTGCCGCATTTTACCTCGTTGCCTGCCGCAAATGTTATCTTTTTATCGGAGAGCATTTGCTCGGTCACGTTATTGTCAATATCGACATTGTTGCCTGCGGCCACCAATGTATTGTAATCGAAGCTCCTCACCGTATCGCCGTCGATTTCGATGGTGTTAGGGTAAGGCTTTATTACGACGTTATCCTCAACCTCAACACTTCTGCCGTTCATTCGCGTCATCTCATAGCGTGATTTTTTTCTTTTAAGCAGAAGCCCGTTCACGCATAAATCCGGAATTTTTTCAACGGTCTCAAGAATAACAATGCCGTTGACAATATAGAGGCAATCATCGGAAACATTTTTATCGTTTAATGTAACCATTCCGTTTAAAACGCTGTATTTGTTGTAACTGACCTCTATAATGCTTGCAACATTTCGGATTGTTATCTTGGCATAGGCATTTTTCCATTCATCACTCGCATTTTTCGGAATAAGAAGCATAGCACAGCTCTCGATTTTCTTGATTTCCCTTAACGCCTCGGCAGTAAAATTTTGCAAATCAAGAAGAGCTATATTTTTTATGGTTTTTCTAAGCATAAACATTCCCCTTTAAAAGCTTTGAAACACACTTCGTTTATTAAGACGAATTCAAAATAAAAACTGTCCGTATTATTTCAAATTATTTTTACTTGCGATTACACACCCAAACGACATACAAAGTAACGCTATTATCCGCACAACTCCGTCGGCGAACTGAATTAAAACAATTTTATCCATAATTCAAATTTCCTCTTAAAAGTTATTGAAGCGCGTTTCACTTATTAAGACGAAATTGAAGAGGAAACTGTCCGCATTATTTAAAAATTTATCGGAGTCCGCAAAATGCGGTATCGCAAAATAAACAATAAGGGCTCCGTTTTACGAAGCCCTTGAGCAAGTGTGTTCATATCAAGCGAAAAATCGAAGCCGTGTGATTTTACGTTCATTTATCCTCGGCGGACATATTTTTGCGACTGTTTGCACGCAAAATCACTTTATTTGAAATATACTTGATTACAATCGGAACCGCTACCGCCAAAATCACATAGAAAAGATAAATTCTGGAATCTCTCCACGGGTATGCGTACCACAATGTGCTCTTAAACGCGGCGACGTCAAATCCCGATATATCGACGAATTTTGACATTATATAAATCACAAGATTTACGGAAAACAAAATTATACCATGATGCATCATTATGGAAAATGTGTTATCCCCGATTTTTTTCACAATCAAGCTTTTGCAGAAGGCAGGTGCAAGAATTTCGCATATTGTCGCCGTCAATAATATTTCGAGAATTGTAAGCACCGTCAAAATGAGCGGATTGCCGATAAATTCCGCAAAAACCGCGGTAACATCAAGGTTGCCCTTGCTCAACACCAGCAGCGCATAAACGCAGCAGGTTATAACTCCTATAAGTACCGCCTTGTGCTTGCCCAAAAGGCTTTCATATTTTTTATACACAAAGCCCATTTGAAAATACGGCAGCAAAAATCCCGCTCTTACCAAACACAGATATACTCCGCTGTTATAACCATTTTGCGCGAAATATATGGAAATCACCGAAATTATAAATGTTATTGCCAGCAAAACTTCTTCATTCAATATATGAAGAAGCTTCATAAGTCTTCGCATAATATAAGTTATAACGGACACAATGAACAGCGACAGCAAAAACCATGCGGGTATGTTAAAGTGAAACTGGTGCCCGTCCACCCACGGCCTTACAAAGAGCGAATAAAGGCTGATGGGATCACCGTAATCTATAACGCCTATGCCCCTGAAAAACGTGTTCAGAAGTCCGTAGACAACATTCCAAATAAAATATGGGACAACAAGCCGCATTACCCTTGATTTAATAAAAGCGAAGAATTTTGCGTCGTCATATTCTTTTTTATAAAAATAGCCCGATACAAACACAAAAATAGCCATGTCGTAGAAATACGGAAGAATCCAATTCTCCATAGGGAAACCGATTCCGCCGCCTCTGCAATGCCCTGCGACAACGGCTATTATGGAATATGTTTTTATTAAATTCATTTTTGTGTTTGATTGACGTGAGCGGACTTTTTCTATCTTAGCCGCTTGATTCGCTATAAATTTATCAAACATAATATGCCCCATATTCCTCAAAATATTAAATATACATCGCCCGTCTTATAGGCGTCTGCTGTTCTCTCACAGCTGCACTCTGCAATTAGGCGGTTTCGAATATTATACTACGCCCTGCAGGAAATATCAACATCGGGATTATGAGGCGGCGTGTAACTTTCTCTCACGCTTTGCGGCGGCTCTGCTCTCGACAAGCCCGATGAAGAACACACTATAAAATCCTTAAATATTACACGAACTGTATGAACCGTAATTTTATTTCCATTTCCTGCCGTTATTTATCGGAAATCGGCTGTAATATTGTAAAGGAATAATTCCGGTGGTTTGTACATTGTTTTATCCCAGAAAAAAGCTCGGCAATTAAGCCGAGCTTTTAAAATTTAGGCTGTTATGTACAGCCCATCGACCAGTCGAGTGATAAGCGAAATATTATCCATTAACTCATCGTCTATTTCTCTGCCGTCATTGAGCCTTTTTAATTGTTCAATGACTTCGGTTAGCCGGTCATACACAGCCCTGTGAACTTTACAACTTGCTTTGACATTTATTGTTCTGTCAAGCAGCTTGTATGTAATATAGTCCTGCTTTGTCATTCCGGATAAAGAAACAGCAATATTTATCTGCTTATCTTCTTCAGGTGATACCCTAAATGCTATCGTTTGAGAACGATAGCGGTTGTGATTGCCGTTGTTTTTTGCTGACATATTATGCTCCTCTCCTGAGCTTGTCCAAATCATTGGCAATGCTCTTTTGTACATCATCAAATAGATGACCGTAAATATCTTGTGTTGTCTTAACTGACTTATGACCTATTCGTTTTGACACCTCAAATATGTCATACTTCTTGCTTATAAGAAGCGAAACGTGCGAATGACGCAAGCCGTGAATTGTTATTCGTTTTAGTCCTGCTTCATCTGAAAACAAGTGAAAATTGTTTCCACAATGTCATCTTCTGTGGAAAGTTCTGGATGATGCTCTTCAAATTCTCCATCATTAATGTCAAATGGATGACCAAAACGCAGTTTTCCCATTCGTTCTTTTGCTTCTGCATTTTGATAATCGGTTATAACCTCACCCTGTGCCACAGACAATAAAACAAATGGTGTATATCTACGAATAGCATCGGGGTATTTGGACTTTAATTCTTTCTCTGAAAGCTCTGTTACAATAGCCCACTTTTCATAGCCGGTAAATCCGCTGTATTCATAAAGTAAGTTAATGAGCATGCAATCTTTCGCAAATAATTCTTCCTGTTCGGTTAATGTAAATTTTGCCATTTTCGTAATCTCCTTAAATTTGAATTTTTGAATTTGGTTTGAAATCAAAAATTCGGAGATTACGGGTATTTAGCTATGTATGCTTGCCACGCAGTTATCACTTTGTTTCTCCTTTCGGAGCAACAAAAAAAATAGCCGAACATCAAGAACATAAGGATATTTCTATCTCGTCATTCTCAATGTCCGGCTATTTGGTGACTCAATAGGCGTTGCCTACGGACCCGTGGCTCAGTACAAAGCTCAGTTATTCAGTTGTCTGCCCACAGTAATTCTTCTATATTTAACCCTTCCTCGTCGTAGTGAAAGGTCAATTTTGTTTATGTTCCCACATCTCGGACATTTTAATTCAATTGTTGCGTTAATACCAAAACTAGAATCATGAATATTTTCATCAGAACTATCAATACTTATTCCAACTTTTTTAATTCCTATATCCGCTAAATTATTAACCATATCATCTGATTGTATTGTTGAACCGTTAATTATTCCCAGTATCTATTGATAAGTCGTTGCATATTTATTTTCTCTGCCAACCGGATTCATTGTGTGTAACTTGACAGGATAGTATTTCTCGGTCTCTGCAAGATAGTCAAGCAATTTAATTCCGTCACCACCGTCAAAAGCATAGTCGCCAAAATCATGATCTAAGTCAAGTTGTTCAATCGGTTCTTTTGTAGCTTTAATTAATTCAATTGCTTCATTAACACTGTGACAATGAACATAACCGTTTGGAGCAGGTCTTATATCGTCAATCCAAATTTTCATTATACATATCCTTTATCATCTAAATCGCTTAATATTTCTTTTACTTCTAATTCAAGTTTGTCATCATCTAAAACAAAGGAGTTTTCATCATTGTTGAAAATTATAAACCCTTTAATACACCCAATATGGTCAATTCTTGACCTTCATAAAAATTACATTTTTTCTCAACTGATTTGTCAATGATTAAAGATTCCAAATTAATTTTCACTTTGTTGTACGATGATTCATTTATGGATGCACTTTTAAAATAGTCTTTAAAGATATCCAGTATTTCGGATTCGTTATTTATAATTTCTTTAACAGAAATAAATAGACCCGTGTTGAATACACCATCTCTATTTTCATAAGTGAATGTTTTATAAAAGTGAGGTTCGCTTTCAAGCGTTGATATAGTGTTTTGCTTTAAATGGATGCGTTTATCTTTTATAAACGATTGGTACATGCCATTATATTTAGTTAAATTAATATCTTTTCCTTTTATTGTCCGTAGTATTTTTCAACTTTATATGCGAGATTTATAATGCTTTCTTCAAAAGTTTGTCCTGTGCTATCCAGTCTAACATCGTGAGTCATACAATACTTGTTTTTTTCTTTGTCAAAAATAAACGGACCCGTTTCAATTATGATTTTAGTAATATTGTTAACTTCTTCTACGTTTTGTGTTGGTTCCTTTTTACAAGTGTTTCTACCCACTTGAATATCAAGACTATCTTGAAAATTCCAAGGGCAATCCATTATATTGTAAATCTTGTGATTTTCTAAAAAATCCCAAGCTTGATAAAAGTTCATTTGTAAAATCCTCCGTTCAATGTTTCAAATTACACAATTTGTAATAATCTTCTATTGCATCATTTAGAACAGGTAATTCTGTCAACTCCTCATTGTCTTTTGCGTATGCTTGTATTACATGTGTTCCCTTAACCTCGATTGCGGCAACCACTTTGTTATTTCTTTTTACAACTACAATTGGATTATTGGAGCAACTATAATCTACTAAGCAATTGTTAAGTTCAACACCAGCCTTATGACATTCTGCAAGTGTTTTAATTGGAATAAAGGTATATTCCCGAATTTGTTTTTTGTAGTTATCATTTAAAGATTTCATAGGAAGCGCAAACATGATATGAGGTTCCGAGTATAAATAGAGCCGCATTTTTCTAAGATAATGGCGACCAACCCATTTCTTTTTTTCACAATCTTTTATTTCTTCTCGTATAGAAATGTAAAACAAACCATAAGATAATATAGAACTTGCATTTCGAACTAACAAATCAACAAAAATCCGCTTTGATTTTGCCTTAATGAAATCATTCATAAAGCTTACTAAATTAGGAAAAATATGCAAGCAGGCAAGTATATAATATCTTTCACTACACTCCAGAATTTCTTTAAGAAAATTTTCATCACCTAATATATCCCAAAGTTTTTCTATTTCTGAAATATAATACATCAATTGCGGATTTGTAAACAGAATTCGTTTTATCGATTTATAGTTTGGCAGTCTTGAACAATTGAACAAACTTGGTACATTATTATAATACTGTAGTTGCTCATCGAATGCATCGTTGCGAATCTCTTCATCAGATAAAATGATATTAGTAGAAAGGCAATATGGGCAAATCCAACTTGTCTTTTTAAAATATATTTTATTTTTGTAGTAAAATGCATCTGAATATAGTGACTTCGCTTCTTTTAAAAGAATTTCTTTGCCGTTGTTATAATCGCATTCTACAATATCGGTTGTAATAGAACAACCTTTTTTAATGGAAATCGTATTAATCATCATTATCCTCGCAATCGACCACATGCAACAAATATTCAACTTCTGGCAGATATCAATTCGCCTTGTAATTTATCAATCCAAATCCAATAGGCTATATTATTAACTTGACACTTTATTATTTCTTTGACTTTGTTCATTATGAAAGTAGTGTTCATACTTATTCTTCCTCGTATTCTTCAATATTAACGACATCAAACAGCAACGCTCTGAATTTTCGGGCTTCTCCACGCATTGGAACTTTAAAATAATTATCTGTATGCCAATGTCCAAAAAACCAGCACTTAAAATCGACATCATACATAAGATAATCGAAAAAGCCGGTCAGTTCACCGTCGTGAGGGTCAGGAATGTGATGTAAGTACATTTTAATTATTTCGGATGGGCAAGTATGCGTAATGATATAATCAATCTTATAATCGGCATTTTTAATTGCTTGAATACCACGCTTGTATTCCTCTTCATTAGGAATTTCACCACTCCACCAAGAAATGCCCTCTTGCCTCATATATTTATCAATAGAATATGCACCGCCGAAAGTAAAGAATGTTTTGCCCTCAATGGTGTATATCCTGCCTCTCTCAAGATGATAAATGTTGTCTCTGATTTTATGCACGGTGCTGCCATATTTTTTAACCTCGGGGAACTTTGACAGTCTATCGTGATTTTCGTGATTGCCGTCAACAAACAGAATTGTATATGGCTTGTGCGATAATCTGTCAAGCTCATCATTATCTTGATTAAATCCAACAGGGGTACTTTCATCAAACCAAACAAACCCAAAATCTCCGCAAATAATGAGAGTGTCATTTTCGGTAAGTTTGGTATCGAGTGCACCACCGTCAAAAAATCTATTGATGTCACCGTGCGTGTCACCTGTAATGTAAATCATAATAGCCTCCTTTCATATTTTAAACAGGGATTCTTAAATCAAGTGGCAAATCCAGACCGGAATCAGAATCTGATAGTTTGCAAGAAAATTTTGCAACATTTTTCAGCTTTAATCTTACTTTATCAAATTGACTTTTATTATGACATTTTAGCAAAATATCATCCCCATCGTCTGACAAATTCATAACAGCTACTGCCACATCCTTTTCTGCAACGTGAGTGATATCGAGAAGAACTTCATAAAGCGATTTTTCAAACCCATATTTAACACTTTGAATAACAATATCATAAGGTTCGTAAGAGAGCTCCCTAATGTTTTTGGTGATTAAAACAGGGTTTTTTTGCTTGTGATAATCTTTCATCTTTTTTTGTCTTTCGTCAAATTCATCAATTATTTGACTTACTCCAATTTCATTAACAGCAGTTTCAATTACTTTGCGTTTCTTTTGTCTCCAGCGCATTAAATACTTTTCAAGGTCAAAGTATTTAACGGAGCATTTCTTTTTTTCATTCAAACAAGAAGCTTCTTGTTCGAAATCAAAGCACTTATACTCAGACATATCAGGATAAAAAGACATAATCGGATTTTTGATGCCCTCTACAATAATAATGGCTTGTCCCTTTTTAAGTGATCTCAAGCATCCGTTTGAAATACCTTCGACCTCTTTTCCGCTGTACGGCAAAGTAAATTTACCGACGAAATTCCTTAATATTGTTTCAATTTCAGGGTCGTTGTTTCTAAGAACAATTAAGTTACCGCAGTTATTCAGAATATTAGTAGCTCCGTATTCCTTATAAATCATACGCAGCTGTGAAAATGTTTGAATTATAAGGTGAAATCTCATATTGCGAGATCTTGCGGCACTGATCATAGAATTAAATTTGTCCAGCTTAGTGAGCGAGGCGAATTCATCTAAGATGAAATTAACAGTTATAGGAAGTGTTTTGTTTTCACAGGAAGATGCAAAGTCGATTAGTTGTGCATAAATTTCTTTAATGATCAAGGAAACAATAAAGTTGTAAGAATCATCTTCATCGGGAGTCACAATAAACAAAGCCGTCGGTTTGCACGCCAAATCAACTGCGTCAAAATCACTCTTTGAAGTTATGTCACCGACAGATTCTAAGAGCTCAAACGGAGCACTGACCATGCTTAAGAGATTCTTCTTAGTTTCGGAGGCATTGTTATGTACTGAATCAATACCCTCAATAATATCCTTTCTTCTGACGTCTTCAAAGAAAGATTCAAGTAAGATAGTATTCGATCGATCCAAGCAACATTTTCTATGGAATTTGATGTAATTATAAAAGTTATTGTATTTAACATTATAGTTGCTGAGAATGGCAAATCCCTCTATTAACGACATAAAATATTGTGAAGTTGTGTTTAACCAATATGGGTCTTTTTCGTTAACCAAAAAAGGGCTAAACAACTGATTGGTTATATCTTTAAGCTTGCGTTGAGCTTTCTTCCTATCTTTCTTCATAAGATTAATTACATTGTCAAAAGGATTGTAATGATCACTGCACGATGGGTCTCTGAAATTCAGAATGAACACATCATAGCCATTTTCAATTAAGTAATTATAACAATAACTTGAAACTTCGCCTTTAGTATCGTGAACAATCATAGATTGTCTTGTAGCGGCACCTGCAATATTGCAAATCATAGGAACAACGAGTGAACGGGTTTTACGGGCACCTGTCGTTCCGATAATTAACGAGTGATTATCTTGGGTGCTGACCAACATTTCTTTTGTATCGGAATATAACGGAACACCGCCTTTGACATAAACTTTGTCCAAATCAATGGACTTACATACATCTTTGAGTTCCTCTTTGCCGCTAAAATGATTATCATTCACATTTATATAATTCTTCATTATTAAAATCCTATCTTCCTTTCAGTAGTTGTATTCGCTATTGCCGCCTCGACAATTTCTTTATAATTATCGGGATCTGTTTTGATTTTTTCAACGCAAGTACGAAGCTGAGCAGGTGAAAGCTTGCGGATTTCTTGGTTTCCTTTAATAAATTTATCTCCTAAATATATTTTTATTTCTTCATCGAATTTTAAGAAGTCCTTTAAAAATGCAACGCTGAGTATTAAGTCATGAGAAAACGAATCTTTAAATTTATTTTCAACACTACTACTTTTAATAGTCTGACTGAAAAGCAAAATAAATTTGAATTCAGGATTTGCCTCTTCATTAACATACGAAACAAGCTTTTCAAATGCAGGACTCTTGACAGAATTCGTATCATAATCGGTACAATCAACGACAAAAACGCCTTTGAATTTGCTGTATAACATTGAAACACATTTTGGCGAATCGAAAAAACTGTTAAATGTATTAAGACTTTCATTTGGAGCTGGGTATTTTAACGAAAGGAATATTTCTTTTTTATCCCTTTCAGTAAATGCACTTGCCGTTTCTGAAATAACTTCGTCTTTAATTTGCTTTATTATATTGCAAGCGTCTTTTTCGTTATGGAAGGCCATTATAACATTGGTGTTTTCAAATCTAAAAATATCATGCAAAAACGCTATATTGTATATCATATCTATCTTTTCATTATAAGAATTCATAAATATCCACACCTTTCTGATTCGGTTTGACTATACGGGTTGTTACACCCAATAGGATTTCTTCTATATTCCAAACAATAAATGCAGCTAAGACGGATATAAATATAATCAAAGCCTTAAAATTTAACAAGTCACAGAAAATAGAATAAAGCATTACTGTTATTTTGATGTTTAAAGGTAACAAAGTAATTGTAGAGAGGATATACATCCAAAAATTCTCCGCCCCTTTTGTTAAAGGCGTAAAGAAGACATATATAAAAAGTAATACAACTCCAAAAACTCCCAGTACCAATATTTTTTTCATTGTTGCAATGCTCAACAGGATACAGGGTATTAAGAGTATTGTAACTGTAAATAAATTGCTTAAATGTTTCATCTTAAAATACTCCATATATATAAAATATTTGCGATGATTAAAATCGGGTAACTAATTTGAGACAATATTGTTAAAGCACATGAATAAATCTCTGCTAATCCTCTTACATTAGAAAACGAATGACTTAAGAATGATTTGTCAGTAATTAGTATGTCAGAATATAATATCAAATCGTTTCCAATTAACTTGTTGATAATTTGCGAGCCGTCTACACCTATAATTGGTAATAAGTTTACTGAAGCAAGCAGTAGGTTACTAAGTGCAATAGCGCCTAAAAGTGAACGAGCCGAATTAAAGCACATACAGACCATCGAAAGACCACACAGCAAAAGATTCATTTCTATTCCTGCAGCAGAAATTTGTGCCTTTTTCAAAGAGCTTTTTATATGCTCATCATCAAGTTCGACAAAGGCACCAGGTGTTATACCAATCATAATTCCAAAAGTAAACAGATGGGCGTTATATCCCAGTCCAGCACTAGCATGGGCACCCTCATGTAAAATTGTACCCAAAGCAGTCCCGACACAAAGTCCAAGTAAGTAAGAAAAATCATTTTTATCAACCATACTAATACTATATATATCTTTCACGGCATACAAACCTACAATAAATATTGGAACAAACGAGATCATCAAAAGGAAATTCAATATTCTTGAAACAAGTCGCATTTTTTTTGTAGTTTTAACTTTAATTAACGGTATACCGTAGGTCCAAAATCCGATCTTTCTTAATTTCTTTTTGGTAACTAACTCATTAGCCCAAAGGAAATCAAGAACTTCTTCAATTTCAAAATCGGAAAGACATGTGTTAATCATAAATGGATCTGTCTTTCCATCTAACTTATTCATAAAACGTACAATATCAGTGCCTATTTCATATACAACACCTGTTATACCGTTTTTTACATGATATGTGCTTTTATCAATCCTTTTATAGAGGAGAGTATCAATTGTTTTTGGGTATTTCATCATATTTCTTCCTGTAATTTAATTTGGATCAAGGTGAGTTATTATGAAAATCGTCACAATAACTCACCTTAATGTCTAATATGATTTATGCGTATTTCTGCCAAATCGGGCACTGTCGGTAGCTTTCGCTTTCTTTGCAAACGTGCTCAACGTGAGCGTCGCCCCAGTCCCAAGTTTTTCCACATAAATCACAGCGGTAGCAGTTATATTCTCCGCCGTCATATTTAATATGAAGACACTCCATACTATCACCTCCTTTTATTATATTTTAATCCATTTAACCAATCCAATGTTGCTACATTTTGAAGCGAAACTCCTAATAAAATGATGAAACCTCGTCCGAAACTCTTAAGTTTGTATTAAGAAAGATAAAATATAGAACATGCAAACATTTCATCATAGAGACTCGTGATTTTTTATAATATAAATCAAAGAAGCTCTTTCCCATCAGAACAATAATGTTTTTAATATTCTAAAAAAAGTAATAGCAATGAGTATGTAAATAATAGCACAATAAGCTGTGTCATTGGAAAATATTAATGCAGTTACCAAAGTAATGAATAATATTGCACTCCAAAAGCCTAACTTGTAAAAGAATCTAAACATATTTTCTAACATCCTTTATTCAAACTGAGCAATTAGTTGTTTTGCTTCTGTTGAATCTTTATTCATAGCATAAACAGCACGGTTTTGTTTGGCCTTTTCCTCAATAAGGCTGCCATTCTTGCTCGTGTCTGAAACATGATACGGATTCTCGTAGCCCATACCTATTGTCGTAATTCGAGATGAATCAATTTGATTATCTGATCGTGAAATAATTAAAGATTTAACTGCCTCTGCCCTCTTCTTTGAAAAGCTTTCGCATTTATTTTGTGGCGGTACCGTTGCTGTTGAAGCGGCTAATAGTAAATTGTAGTCCTTGTTGTAAAGCATGTAATTAATAATTTTTGTAACGGCTTGAGAGGCTTGTTTCTCGTCCACAAATTCCACAGAATCAGATTTGAAAGCGATTTCATCTGTTGTGAATACAACAGATGAATCTTTGTTATATTCCTGAACATTAAGACTGTCTTCTGTAACCGGAACAACACTTACTCCAACATCATAATTTGTCCTATCGTCAGCTGTGGCATTGTCACTTTTAAAATCGACTTTTCCTCCTGCCTTGGCAATCAGTGTTCCCCATAGATACTCATTGTTAGATTCCATTTTAGCTGTGAATTCTTTTTGTTCCCCCGAAACTTGATTGAGGTTGTACCAATCGATAGTAATACCCTCAAGATTAGGCAATGCTTGCTTAGCCGAAAGTTGCTCAACAACCTCATTGACAGTTTCTTTTGAAGAAAGAATATTGAATTTAGTCATATCAATAAGTCCTGTGGTCTGAACACCGGTACTGTAGACAACAATATGTTTTGCATAATCAGTGTTCGCATCTGAAGAATTGAGTTCGTTAGCGGCTATTTCAATCGCCTTTAAAATATCAACTTCTGCTACTTTGGGTGTAAGGTTATTGAATGTTTCGATAACCTTATTAGTCATCTTCGATACATACTTTTTCTTTATAGTGGACGAGACATTTTTCTTAAGATTGAATTTGAAACGGTTATCTTTTTCAACAGTCGGATTGCCATCAAGTTCAATAACTGACAAAAGAGTATTGTTGTCAATAGCAGATTGGACGCTTGATTCAATTGTGCTTTCGTTAATTGCAGGCGGCTGAGCATTTGCGTGTCTGCCAACGATATATACGGTGTTGCTTGTTTCCTCATTGGAAACTTTGCCGGAACAACCTGTAAAGGTTGCTCCAACGAGTATAAATGCCAAAGCCAAAGCGATAATCTTTTTCATATTTCATTCTCCTTGTGTCATTTTTATCGAATCACTTGCTATATCTTCAATTCCATCAGCAGAAATTCCAGACTTGTGAGCCAACATCTGTCTTGCAATTGCCTTCTTGGAAATATCTACCTTTTCAAGAAATCCGTTATACTCTTTCTGAATCTTTTCTTCCGCAGCAATTAGGTCTGCTTTTTCTTTACTCTCAAGCTCGAGTTTGCCTGCTTCTGCTTCAACTTCGAGCGCTCCTTTATCGACCTGATTCTCCCAATTTGCATTTTTTTGGAGACGAGCCGGGTCATACGAGTGCATAGTCATACAAAAAGCTAATACCGAAGTTCCGAGCCTACCGGCAGAAATGAGCATCGCGTATAACTTTGGCGCTTGTACCGGAACATCTTCTAAGAGTTCGCCGTCCATTGTGAATGGAATATTAGCAATGTTAAATTGGAAGATTGTTACGAAAACAAAGACAAAAGCAAAAGCAGCAAGACCACACCAAAAAATTATGAGCTTTGACGTATCTTTTTCCTTTTTAAATCTTTTCTCGAACAAATACTCTTGAAGTCCAACTGCGGCGAATGATGGACCAATTTGGCTACAACAGGCAAGTGCACTTATGGACAAAATCATCAAAATAGGAGCGTCCGTCAATATGGAAGAGATGTAAGTGTAATTTCCAACAATTTCAAAGCCGATCAAAAACATGACAACTACCAAATTGACAATCGAATTGTAAGTCCAATGATTGTATCTTGCTTTATCGTAATTCTTTCCAAATTCTTTCAATCGTATGAAAAAACCTCTTTCATCAAATGAGCTTTTATTTTTCATTGTCGATACCTCCAATCTTTCCACAAAATTCAATGATCCTGTCGCAAAGCAGTGAATCCTGCTTAGCTTTTACAGCAATTTGATTGCAAATTTCCTCATGCTGCAATTTTTGGATTTTTGCATACGAACCCTCTGCATCAAAAAGCGCATCAATATATCCATCAAGATAGGAAGGTGTCAATTCATCGACTTCTGTACCTTCGCAGAATTCCCTTGCGAAATTTTCAAGTTCATGAATATATGTATCGCTGTACTTTGAAAACTCATAATCCTTTGGAACGATAGATGTAATGCTAAAAAGATGATCGATTTTGATATTGTTAACATTCTCATCCATCGGCTTATTTTTATTTCTCTTCATTGCGGTTTACCTCCCGTTCTTTTGTATGAACTTTTTTATAGAGCTCCCATGGCGTTTCGTCAAACTTAATTTCAACATTTGGGACTTTAATGTTTACTTTACGAAGGTAGTTTTCAATAAAGGCATTTGTAGTCGCCTTTATCGACTCAAGTCTTTCTTCGAGGATAAGATTTGCAGAATTAATGAAGGACAATGCCTCAAGATATTGTGCCTTGGCTTTATCAATTGCGGCATTTTTCTGTATTTCTGCTTCTTTGGCTGCCTTTGCTGCCCTTTTTTCCTTATTGTTTTTTGGAGCAGGACTTGTCGTTGTGTCATTATTCATCATGCTCATTGTATCGATATTGTTTTCATAAATAATCGAATATGAATCCGCAAGGAACGCTTCAGTAAAAGCTATTTCTTCCGAGATAGCTGAATTCGATTTGTGAATAACCGATTCAATAAAACACTTGCATTTTTCTGTGCCTCTTCTTGAATCGATTAAACATTGAATTGACAATTTTAAGTTGGAATAATTCAAATGCTTAAGAACAATCGGTCTGCTCTCAAAACCTTTAAGTTTTTCGTTATCAATATTAGCTTCCTTTGTGTTATCCATTTTTTTACCTCCTTTATTTCTACAATAATTATTACATATTTTGAAATACTTATGTTAACAATTATTGAAACGAAAACCCTAAAAATAACATCCAAACTTCTTCTGAAACCCCTTTCGATTGTAAAAAAATGTGATATAATAAAAAGCATAAGTGAGGGGGAGATAAATAAATGAAGTATTTTTCAACTTGTATTATCACAACGAACGACAGATTAAAGGGAACTCTTTATATTGATAAGGATCTGTACATTGATTTTAATAATCATAATATTGTATGTAATAGTAATTCTTCTCCGTATAATCTAAGCGACACTGCTTTTGAGTGTTTAGAAAAGACTATTGTTAACAGTTGCAAAGACGCAAAAGGCAGAACAACTACGATAAAAGTCGATGGAAAGACTGAAAAAATATACATTAATCGAGTAACAAATAAAGAATACTTACGTTTATCACGCAAGACACGCGAAAATGTTATTACCAATCTTAACAAGATTGATAAGCGTATTACAAAGTATTTAATGAAAAGCATCAGATCCGAGGAAGGTTATTGTTCTCGTTTTAATTCTGATGTTGCTATATATAAAATGCAAAACGAAGACATCAACGATAATAGTTTTCCCGATGAAAGAATAATACGAAAATTTCTTGCTTTTCAAGCAGATGCTACGAGTTTTGTAAAATATGTTTCATCGCAAGATGAGTTGATTTTAAAAAATGAATTGTGGCAAGAAAAGACACCAAGAGAACAAAAAATATCTTTTCCTAAAGAATCTGAGGGATTATTAATTAAAATGTATAACATTGCACGATTCGCCCGTTGCAATGAAGCCGAAATTAATTACAAAGAAACATTTAAGGATTTTTTAGTTCTTCTTTTATACCAAAAGAAATATGAAAATATAATTACCGAACAAGCTTTAAACGCTTATAAATTTAAAGACGATTTTGAAGAGAATTTACTAAGTAATGGCCCGTTTGATGAGTTTTCAGATACTTCTAATGAACTCATAGAGTTTTATAGAAAAGATTTATATAATTTTTACGAATTAAGTAACCCTATTTGTTCGAATACTTTATTACAGCAATTTTACGAAGCTTTTAAGCAAACCTATTGTTTAGAAGATTCGCTTGCTGTTTTACACAAATACGGAAAAAATTGTGATAGATTTGCTGCAGAAAAAATATGCGAATATTTAAAAAACAAAATAGATCAGTATACTAATACGGGAATAAGCCGTGAAGATTTTGCGATAATGATGTATTCGATACTATTCTATATATCACACGGCTTTATTTGTGAAAAGTTTCATGAGGTAATAAACGGAATCGATTCTGACAGAGAAGAATTCAATAGGGAAGTTTTGGCAAAATATGGTTGTTCAGGCAATCCCGGAATGTATGCAATTTACAGAATGACCAATCGTCCCACACCAAACGCTATTGCTGTATTCGAAGCAGGAGAACTCGAGTATTATGGAAGAGGTTCTTCAAAACAGCCAAATTTTGAAAAAGCATTTTATTTATATAAAAAAGGGTGTTATTCTTTATCAAATTTCAATCCTCTCTCGGCTTGGTCATATTCATATATGCTCTACAAATATAAAGAAAAGGAATTGGTGAATGCTTATATAGAAGAACTTGAATGTGATATAGAGCAGTTAGGAGAACATGAGGCAAAAAAGAAAAGAAAAATAGCAGCTATAGAACCCGCTTTAAAAGCCTTCAACTGTGGTTGCTATGCTGCTGCCAATATATTAGGACAAATGCTTGACGATGCTGAAATACCACGAAAGTATAAAATTAACTTCACAAGGACTACTAGTCAAGAATACTTCGAAGAAGCTTCTAAAGGTGGTTATGTTTTTGCTAAGAACCAGCTTTACAGTATTTGGACAACTCGTGCAGAGAGCGAAACAAACCAAGAAAAGAAAAGCGGATACTTTGAAAAGGCATTTTCATATCTAAAAGAAAGTGCCGATTTATGTGAGCCTTGGGCATGTAACAAATATGCGGATTCTTATCTGATAAAAATACATAAAAATTATGATGATGCATTCAAATATTTCATCGATGCATATAACCTTGGAGTAGATAATACTAAAGAGTGGGCTGCGGCAAATATTATCAAGTACTATATGTCTGGTTCAAATCAAACTGATGATAAAATTGCATGTTTGTTATCAGCGAACAGTCCTTCGATAGATAATTTCAATTCTTTTTATTCAGAACTTTTAGAAATATGTCGCTGTTCTAAAGATAAGGATATCAAAGACATTTTTGATAATTGTATTTCAAAAGGTGTAAATATTAATGACTGATTATTTTGATAGACTCATAAAAGATGAAATTAGAGTTCTTATAGATGAAAAAGAACTATGTTCCGGGTTGACATTAGCCTTTGGTACCACTGACAACAGTATCAATTATAATTATGGCATCACAGGCAATAATCACCTTAATGTTTCAAATGAAACTATAATTGATTTGGCGTCAATTACTAAGCTATTTTTAAGTTTCGCTTATTTTCATCTATATGATACAAAACTAGTTGATTTTAAAAAACCTATTTCGTATTACACAAACAAGTTTAAAAATATCAAAGATTTTTCTATTGAAAACTTACTGCATTTCAATTGCGTTTTAAAAACCCAGCATCGTATATCAAATATGCAATACGAGCAAGCAGTAGATGAGATTATGCATATTTCAGGGAAAATATCCAATATACCTATATATAGTGATATGCCATCGATAGTTCTGGGTTTTTTATTTGAAGAAATTTCACAAATGACTTTTGGTAATTATGTCGATACTTTAGTTGAACGATTACGTCTAAACAATACATTTTGGCATTCTCAAAAAAAGTATAATAATTTTATGGATTATTCGGGTGAAATTCAAATATCAAACAATCAGATAAAAAGCCTTGTAAATCCACCACTATTAGTAAATGACGCTAAAGCACGCACACTTTCAAATAATGGACAATATCTTTGTGGACATGCAGGCGTATTTTCTACTTGTGATGATATGGTTAAATTATCACAAGCATTATTATCTAACAAAATAATAAGTGAAAAATCATTAAATATAATTGGAACTGTACTTACCACCAATAGTGAACAACGTTTTGGTAATTTATGCTATTGCAAATCTCCAAACAAACATTTATCTGAAGTACCTTCTAATTTCAGTGAAAATGCGTTTGCTATGTCCGGCTTTACCGGAAATTATCTTTGTATTGACCCACAGAAAAAACTTTTCATTTTTATTGGAGCTAACAAACTATCCAGTCGCATCTCCAGATGTGACGACAGCATAGAAATAGCTGATTCAATTATAAGTGTCAACAATAAAAAAATTGTTTGTAGTAAAGACTTTGTTTTTAAAAAAGATAGATTAAGAGATGTGTGTTCGGATTATTTATTAAAGACATTTTAGTTTTAAATTACAAAAAGAGTGAGTGTGTGAGTAAAAACCAACTTGCGCACTTTTATGATTTTTGAAAAGTACCACTTTAAAAGGAATTCAAAATTGGACAATAGTTAGAAATCAACTCGTAACAAATGAAAAGATGGTTGCTCGCATTGTCAATGCGAGCAACCATCTTTTCATAATTTTTTAAATTTGTTAGATCCGTTTCTTTTTCCAAGTTTTTCTATACCTAATTCAGTTTGATTGTTATAGAGTTTAACCCCAAGATTAGCCGGTGGAACATTTATAATATCATTTAGCGAAAACTGAGTTCCTGATTTCATTTTTGCAATTCGTTCTTCTATAGTAGCCCACATTTTAGCATAGGTCCTTTCCTTTAAAGAAACATCTCTACAATAGCTTGAAACATCCGGATAGCCTTCGTCCTTTGCAAAAGTTTGAAGCTTATTCCATTCATCGACATCTACAGTAAATTGAATTCTCATAATTTTACTCCTTTCACATTGTCAGTAGTGTTTGTTCATATGCTACTGACATAATATCACAATAGTAGCAGAAGGTCAAGTTCTACTTTGCAATTTAATATTGTAGAATACCGTATCCATAGATAATGCTACTTCCAACTGTGTACTGTCTTTGCTTGCAAGCATCGTGGGAATTGCCTTCAGCGGTATAAACAATGCCATTCTCACACTTCTCTACGATACCAACATGGTCTGTTGTACCGTCGCCCTCCCAGTCAAAGAATATGATTGTTCCAGGTGCAGGCTCTAGTTTCTGTCTGCCCATTATCCTCGCTCCTTGAACCATTCCGAACCTTGAACACAACCGGCATATTTCGGAATTACACCTGCTTCAATATATCCGCACTCGTTGGCACACCAAGACACAAAGCAAGCACACCATTCAACACGAGAGTCAAAGCCGTACCAAGACCAATAAGGCTGTCCTCCGATATTGCTCACTTGAAAAAGTGCAACCGAAACAATTTGCCCGTCACTGTATCCGATGCTGTAAAGAACTTGCGACCACAAGGGGTTATTTCCGTCTTTTAGAAGTTCAGAGAGGAATTGTTTCTGCTCTTGGTTAAATCCATACTTTGCAGCCATTTCTTCTACCGTCCTGTGAGAAACCGTGATATACAAAAAGGTTTCTGTTACGAGTTGCTCGGTTACTACAATGTTTCCGTGTCCGTCATCACTTTCCTCTATCTCCTTGTGGGTCTTTCTTTCAGTATGTGAAGAAACCTCATTCATTCCCAAAATATATCAGTAACAGGTAGTAAAAGGGGTAGAGTGTGGGAATGGGGAATTAACGACTGTCACGCTCTGCCCTTTGTTTGAGATACTTGTTGTAATGCTCCAAAGCCTTGCAAACAAAATCTTCCGATTGGCTTACGGGAACATTTTTCGGAATTAGTTGTCGAACTCTGTCACCTCTCAACACAATTTTTTCTTTCTGATTTGGCTTTTCCTCCGACATTATGGCTTGGATAGCCCCGGTTGTAAGCTTGCCGTCATCGAAAAACTTACGCATACGGATAGTTTGGTCGTGGGACGGAGTTGCGTCGTTGAGGTCTATCTCATCAACTACATCACGCTGACTGTCCTCGTCAAGATATGACAATTCAACTGCCGGTCGCATTTTAATTTGTCCCTCATCAACATAATCGAGTAATTCCGGAACAAGGTTTGTAAGGCGTACATAACGGTGTATTTGACGCTCACTGTCGCCAACCTCATCAGCAACCTGAGTTACAGATAACTTATTGCCCACTGGGCGAGAAGTTAAATCTGTTCGTTGTCCTTGTCTTTTCATTGCTTGCAATCGCATTTTATATGCAAATGCTTTTTCCGAGGGAAGTATCTACGAGCGTTGGTAGTTACGTTCTACCATTAGAATTGTGGCTTCATCTCGATTTATGTCAACGACCTCACATCTTAATGTTTCAAACCCCGCAAGCTCACAAGCTCTCTTTCTTCTGTGTTCTGAAATGAGTTCGTATCTGCCGTCCTCTTTCTGTCTTACCGTAGCCGGAGTAATAACTCCACGCTCTTTTACACTTTCAACAAGCTGTGCCATATCCTCGTCATCACGCACCTTAAATGGGTGGTCGGGGAAATCATCAATCTCCGTCAGCGGAATATCTCTGATTTTAGATAACTTTTCATCATCTCTTTGCTCTTGAGTTGAAAACAAATCATCGAGTTTCGTGAGAGTGAAGTCGCTCTTTCTTCCTGCCATCTGCTAACACCTCCTTTGTGAATTCGGTGTATGCTTTCGACACCGTACAGTTTGGCTCATAAGCAAAAATGCTCTTGCCTTTGGAAGAAGTCTCTGCTGCCTTTACAGCAATCGGAATATGTGTGCGATACATTAATCTGATTGCCGAAGTTTTCTCTCAGAGCTTCTACTGTGCTTTTGGCGAGGTTGGTACGGCTGTCCACCAAAGTAAGTAGCATACCATCTACCTTTAAGTTTGGATTGATACGCTTCTTTACTTTTGAAATGGTCTGCACAAGCTGCGTCATTTCTTTTGCCGGTAAATACTGTGCCTGAACAGGAATAATAACGCTGCCAGCCGCAGACAAGGCATTGATTGTTACCATACCCAGCGATGGCATACAATCAATAAGTACATAATCGTATTTGTCCTTCACTTCGCTGAGGTAATTTCTCAAAGCCGTTTCTCTGCTCATTGCATTTACAAGGTTAAAATCTATCGCAGACAATTTAAGGTTTGCGGGTACAAGGTCAACTCCTTCTTCGTGATGCAGAATACCGACCATAGGGTTAGTCATCGTTTCGTTTATTACATCTGTGAGTTTTGTTGCAAGCGTGATACCCAAGTCATCCGTATTCTGCCAACCGAGACAAGTGGTTAAATCGCCCTGCGGGTCTGCGTCTTGAGCAATACTTTCTTGCCCTGCATTGCAAGACCTACACCGAGATTTACCGTAGTGGTTGTCTTTCCGACTCCGCCTTTTTGATTGCATATTGCAATCGTTTTGCAGTTTGACACTTTGTTGTCCTCCTTTCTTAAAATTCATAGCTTTTCGGCTATGTACCTGACCGATTCATTTCCTAATCGGTCGTGGCAATATTTATTCTTAATACCAATTACCGAGCAAAACGCTGTGGGAAGTCACTTAGGAACAGATTGCTAATCTGTATCATAGGAGTTTCACCTCTGCCGGGTTCTCCGCCAGCCCCGTAGGGAAGTATCATTATCATTCTAACTGTCATCGCCATAACAGTTGCAACCTGTTATTTATATCGGGAGTTCTCGCTATTCTGAAATTCAGAAGTTTCGGCGTACCCGATAAGGTAGCTATCATCAGAAATAAAGTCTTAGTGACCTGTATATTCAGTTTTCAAATTTCAAGTGAAAGGCTTCCGATTTTGTGGTTCGGAATTAACCCTTTCACTTGTTTGAACTGGGAGAGGCGTTTTGCACCCCCTCTGAGCAAAAATTCTTCAACTTTTTTTGAAAATAAAAAAAGCCGCCTGTTTCAATTAAGAAACAGACGGCTAAATGTCTTTTACACATATTCAATTTTAATTTTCTTTCTTTTTGTTTTTAAGACTTTGAACAAAACATCATCAACTGCGTCGGTGTATCTGCCTTGTTCAATCAATTTGTTTTTTAGATTTATAAGGGAAGCAACAATTTCGTTTCTTTCTTTTGTACTTAAATATATATGGTATTATTCTGCTTCCATACTATTCACCTCGCTGTTTTTATCTGATTTGATGATATATTAAAGAGAAAGTTTTATCAAATATGCAAAAAAGGCTTCTGCCCAAAGCAGGGCAAAAGCCTTAAAAATTATGCGATTTTGGAGGTTAGTTGCAAGCAGAGGGGGACTATTTCATCTGCCCGAAAACACGTTTTTGAAAAAAGTGTTGCAAAAACGGTTGTTCAAAAAGTGCCAAGTCCCGAAACCCGCATAAATACCGGGTTTTTCAGCACACCTAAACCAAAGGGAATTATTCCCACTCGACGGTGCCGGGGGGTTTGGAGGTTATATCGTAAACTACGCGGTTTACGTGTTTTACCTCGTTTGTGATACGATTTGAAACCTTGGCGAGAATATCGTACGGTATCTTCGCCCAATCGGCTGTCATAAAGTCGTCGGTTGTTACTGCGCGTATTGCCACAAGGTTATCGTATGTGCGGTGATCGCCCATAACGCCTACCGTATTGACTCCCGGAAGCACACAGAAGAACTGTGCGAGGTTTTTTTCATAACCGTTCTTCGCCATTTCATCGCGAAGTACCCAATCGGCATTTTGGAGAACTTCAATCTTTTCCTTTGTTATCTCGCCGATAATTCTGACACCGAGACCGGGTCCCGGGAACGGCTGACGCCAGACAAGCTCGTGCGGAATTCCGAGCTTTTCGCCTACAGCTCTGACCTCATCCTTAAACAGGCTTGAAAGAGGCTCAATAACGTCGATGAATTCAACGTCGTCGGGCATTTTGACCTTATTGTGATGCGTCTTGATTTTATCGGCATCGCCCTTGCCGGACTCTATGCAGTCGGGGTATATGGTGCCCTGTGCAAAAAATCCTTTCTCGGCCTGTTTTCTTATCTCATCCCAGAACACCTTGTAAAATTCCGTGCCTATGATTTTTCTCTTCTGCTCGGGGTCGGAAACGCCTTTAAGGGCATTTATGAAATGGTCCTGACAGTTTACACGCACGAAATTCATATCGAACAGCGAAGTGAATGTCTTTTCGACGAAATCGCCCTCGTTCTTACGCATAAGTCCCTGGTCAACGAAAACGCAGGTGAGCTGTTTGCCGACGGCGCGAGAGAGAAGTCCCGCCGCGACCGAGGAATCAACACCGCCCGAAAGGCCGAGAATAACCTTTTTGTCTCCGATTTTTTCGCGAAGGCTCTTTACGGTATCGTCAATAAAGCTATCCATCTTCCAGTCGCCGTGACAGCCGCAAACATTATACAGAAAATTGTGAAGAATTTTAAATCCGAACTGCGTGTGAGTTACCTCGGGGTGGAACTGCACGCCGTATATTTTCTTTTCTTCGTTTTCATAAGCTGCTATCGGGCAGGCTTCCGTTTTTGCGGTTATTTCAAAACCTGACGGCATCACTTTAACTCTGTCCGTATGGCTCATCCAAACTACGCTCGTTTCATCAACGTCGGCAAAAATTTCAGACTGTTTTTTTGTAACCGTAAGGTCGATTTTGCCGTATTCGGACTGTTCCGCGGTCTCAACATTGCCGCCGACCATCCACGAAATAAGCTGACAGCCGTAGCATATGCCGAGTACCGGTATACCGAGCTCCAAAATCTCTTTTGTGTAGTGCGGCGAACTCATATCAAACACGGAGTTAGGTCCGCCGGTAAAAATAATACCTTTGTAATTGCCCTCTTTGATTTCACTGAGCGGTGCGGTATACGGCAGTATTTCCGCATAGACATTGTTGTCGCGTACACGCCGCGCAATCAGCTGATTATACTGACCGCCGAAATCGAGTACAAGTATTTTCTCCATAATATCCTCTTAATTATCTGTAAATTATAGCTTCTCTCTCAGGTCCGTTAGATACCATATTTATCTTGTGGCCGAGTTCCTTTTCGATGAATTCGACATATTCCTGTGCCTCACGCGGGAGTTCCGAGAAATTGCGAATGCCCTTTATATTGCAATGCCAACCCTTTAATGTGGTAAACACCGGCTTTGCCTTTTTAAGAAGTGACGTGTTCGGGAAATCCTTTGTGATGTCATCGCCTATTTTATAAGCTGTGCAAACCTTGATTTCGTCAAGATACGAAAGACAGTCAAGAGCGGTCATGGCAATCTTTGTGGCGCCCTGGCACTCAACGCCGTAACGTGTCGCAACGCAATCAAACCAACCGACTCTTCTCGGTCTACCGGTGGTAGCGCCGAATTCGCCTTTATCGCCGCCGTGAATTCTGAGCTCCTGAGCCTCGTCCTCATCAAGAATCTCCGAAACAAATTCACCTGCACCTACCGCTGAAGAATATGCCTTTGTTACGGCTACAACCTCACTTATGAGATACGGGGGAATTCCCGCGCCGACAGAACCGTAGCCTGCCAAAGTCGAGGACGACGTAACCATAGGATATATACCGAAATCGGGATCCTTAAGCGTGCCGAGCTGACCCTCGAGGAGGATGTTTTTGCCCTGCTTTAAGGCGTCGCGTATAAATGCGTGCGTATCGCAGATGTACGGAGTTATCTTTTTCTTGTATTCCATACAGGTGTTGTAAAGCTCGTCCTCGTCAAGCAGCGGTTTATGATAAACGTGCTCAAGAATGAGATTTTTGAGAGTCACTATGTTGTGAAGCTTTGCCTTTAACACTTCATCGTCAAACAGCTCGTTGCACTGGATGCCTATTTTTGCGTACTTGTCGCTGAAGAACGGAGCGATACCGCTCTTTGTGGAGCCGAACGCGTTTTTGCCGAGTCTCTCCTCTTCATAGGTATCGAGAAGAATATGATACGGCATAAGTATCTGAGCACGGTCTGACACGAGAAGCTTCGGATTTACGCCTGCCTTTTTCACGTCCTCAAGTTCCGAGCAGAACTTGTTTATATCAAGAGCGACGCCGTTTCCGATGACACAGGTAACATTGTCGTAGCAAACACCGCTGGGCATAAGATGCAATGCAAATCTGCCGTGTTCGTTTATAATGGTGTGCCCTGCATTTGCACCACCCTGAAAACGAACAACTATGTCTGCTTCACTCGCAAACATATCCGTAATTTTACCTTTGCCCTCGTCGCCCCAGTTGGCGCCGACAATTGCTTTTACCATTAGAGTTTCCTCCTTAAAAATTACGTGCCCGAATATAAAAAATGCTAAACGGGCAACTTATTAAACATACATTAGATATTATATATTACACAGTGCATTATGTCAACGAAAAGCGGAATTTTAAGTGTATTTTCGGGCACATATCAAGTCACACAAAAAGGAGCTGTAAGCACATTGCCACAGCTCCGCTTTCAGCATTGTTTTTTATTTTCTTTTGCGTTTTACCGTAATCGCAACAGCCACCGCGGCAACGCACAAAACAGCAGCCGCCGAACCTATCGCAGCATACTTACCCGAGGTCTTAGGAATTTTTCCGGCCTTTACCGTTTTGCCCTCCGATGAGACGGTTTCATCGGTTGCCGCCGGCATCGGAGCTGCTTCGGATAAGTCAATCGAAGAGCTTACGGCCGACAAATCAATGTGCTGATTATTGGCATCGGTTGAGAAATCGACATTTATCGGGAAGTCGGTTTTGCCGGTCGCTCCGTCGTTCACCTTAAAGGTTATGGCGGCAACCTCGCCGCCGAGCGGTGCGGTGTTTTTCCAAACGGCGTTTATTTTAACCTCGCCTGCCGTGTTTGAATTTGTGGCACTGACGTCTCCGCTCGAATACTCGGCGGAAACATACGTGAGCAATTTTGCATCGTATTTAAGTGTAAACGAAAGCGTCCCGAGTTCCGTATTTTGCGGAAGGTAAATTTTTACGGTGACGACCGAATCCTTTGCTTCAGCCGAAGAAGTGAGCTTAAACGGATCCGCCGCAAGCACGGGAAATGCGGCAACAAGTAAAATAACAGCCGCAATCAGTACGGAAAGCACTTTTTTATTTAACGCCTTTTTCATTACAGTATACTCCCTTTCGATTCTCGCTTGCCGAAGCAGGCGATAGCTTAACTCCATTGTTGAATTATACCATTTTATACGCGCTGTGTCAAATATTTTTAAGCAAAATGCGTATAAACGTACATACAAGAAGCCGTTTGAAAGGAAATTTCACGCTCGAACGAGCAGCCGCATTCTCAAAGCATTCAGGCGTTATCACCCGTGAAATTTTCAAGTACGGTGCCGACACAGCTTTCCTCTTCGAGAGCAGCCGAATATTCGGGGCAGACATTTCCCCACTTCACGCTTGTGTTGCGAAGCGTAACGTTATCAGCAAAGCGAAGATAAAAGCCGGCATTTTTATGCTTTTCGACCTCTTTATTAAGCCCCGGGCGCATATCGTAAAGACCGCAGTCCCACTTTGACGTTTTTGAGAGAGTTACGTCAACGTCCGAGAAAACTACGTTTTCAATTTTGTTTTCCGCCGTGCCGCATATCATAACTCCGTTTTCGCCGACGCAGGTTATGTTGCGGTAAGAGATGTTTTTGATATGGCCTGCCCTTGTGTTTTCGTCGCGGTCAAACGCGGTTATTACTATCGGCTCGGCAGTCCCCCACCAATCGGGGCAAAAGCGGCGCGTACCTATTATAATATCGGAATATTTGACATTTTCGACATTGCCGCCGTCGCGTATCTGAATTGAAAGACCGCGGTTGCTGCGAGAAATGACACAGTTTGAAACTATTATGTTTCTGAAATCGCCGACGCCCTCCGTGCCTATTTTTATCGCCGCCGAGGTTGAAATCAGCGTGCAGCCCGTTATCAGTATGTTTTCGCACGGTCCGTATTCGGAATTGCCTTTTGAAGTTTTAAGGCAGATGCAGTCGTCGGCGCACTCTACGTGGCAGTCGCAAATACGCACGTTGCTGCAGTGGTCGGGATCTATGCCGTCCGAATTTGCAACATCGAGGTCGTTTAATATGTGAATTTTTGATATTAAAACATCGTCGCAGCCTGCCGGATGAAGCGTCCAAAACGGTGCATCGACCACAGTGAAATCCTCAAACACAATATGGTTGCAAGCCTCAAAATACATAACCGTGGGACGCGGATAAAAGTCGCCGGTGACATAGTATTTGTCTTTTCTCTTTACAAAGCTGTGACCGTTTGCGTCGATTTTTCCGCCGCCGGTTATTGCGGCATTGTCCGCCTTATACGCATATATAAAGGCAAACGACGGCTTACCCGTAACGGGATTGCCTATAAGGGTATTTGTCTCATCGTTTATAAAATCGCAGGGACGAAAGTATCCGTTTATGTCTGAGGTTGCCTTTAAAACCGAGCCCTTTTGCAAATGCAACTCAACGTTTTTCTTCATTATGACCGAGCTTGAATAATACGTTTTTCCGCTCTCAAGCACAACCGTTCCGCCGCCGTTTTTTTCGGCCTCGTCAATAGCTGACTGTAAAGCGCGTGAATCGTCGTTTTTTCCGTCGCCGAGAGCGCCGTAGTTTTCCGGAAAGTAAAATTTCATTTTATCACCTTTAAAAATTCCGCACACGAGCTTTGCTGTCGTATGCGGAAAAATTTTTATTTTGCATATAAGGAAAGAGCCTTTTGCATAGTCTTATTGGCAACGGGAATTGCCACAGATGAGCCTCCGCCGCCGTTTTCGACAACAACCACTATCGCAAGCGGGAGATCCTCGCGCTGTGAATATCCGACAAACCAAGCGTGAGGCTTTGCACCGCCGGCTTCCGAGCTTACTTCCGCCGTTCCGGTCTTACCGCACATTTTAAGGTTGGGGAACTTACCGTCGCTGTAATAATTCTTGACATTTGAGCGAAGCATATCGTTCATCTTTGATGCGGTATCCGAGGAAATAAGCTGAGTTGCCGTGCCGGGCTTTGCTTCATAAATCGTTTTTCCGGTCTGCGAGGTTATTTTGCCGACAAGATATGGCGGCACTGAGGAGCCGCCGTTAGCCACCGCGCCTGCAATAGTTAACATCTGGCACGGATTTATGCGAGTGGTGTACTGACCTATACCTGCCCAGCCCACGTCGAGGTCCGACGCACCGGTCACATTGAACGAACTTTTTGCGAGCCTTATATTGCCTACATACATCTGATTGCCGAGCCCCAGCTCCTTTGCCGTGGCCATAAGCTTATCGGGTCCGAGTTCTATCGCAATCTGCGCAAATGCGCTGTTACAGGACACATTGAGAGCCTTTTCGAAATTCACGGTTCCGTGAACCCCGAGGCACTTAACCGAGCTGCCGCCGACCTTGTATTCGCCCGTGCATTTGAATTTTTGCGAATCGATATCAGGCAAATTTTCAATGGCACAAATCGAGGTTATCATTTTAAATGTCGAGCCGGGAGTATAAACGCCGGAGAAAAACCTGTTTAAATAAACACCCTCGTAGACACCTGTCTTATCGTTATTTATACTTGAGACGGGCTTATTTGCAATATCATAAGACGGGCTTGATACAACGCATAAAAGCTGACCGGTTTTGTAATTATAAACGCCGACCGTGCCTTTGTTGCTTCCGAGGGCGCTGTATGCCGCCGCACAGAGCTGCGCATTTATTGTGAGATTTACGTCGTTTCCCTTACCGTATTTTTTCAGGTTATATATGCCGTCGACGAAATTATAGCCGGTTATGACGTCCTTATACGATGTCTGAACGCCCGTCGCTATATAGCCCTCAGAGTCGCCTACCGTGTGCATGGTTGCGGTTCTTACGGTTTTATCGCTGTTATAAACGCGCTTACCGTCCTTTGTTTCCGCAAGCACCGCTCCGGTTTCATCCTTAATGCTGCCCGCAACCGACAGCGTACCTGATGAATACAGGTGCCTGTTTGCCTTTTTCATAGCCCACGAATCGGCGTTCGTGTAAAATGTGTAAAACAACACAATGAGCCCTGCTAAAAATGCTGCTATAAACACATAGAGCACCCAGGCTCTTTTTGACATGGTTTTCATTGTTTCACACTCCCTTTCGGCAGATTTAATTTAAGACTTTGCCACCGCTACCTTATCGTATCGTTTGTACGTCTTGACATCAATGGCCTTTATAAATGCCACAAGTCCCCAGCAGCACATCATACTCGAGCCGCCTCGGCTGATAAACGGCAGCGTAACGCCCGTCCACGGAAGAAGATCGGTAACACCGAACACGTGCAGAGCCGCCTGGAAAAGAAGAAGGCCCGACGCAGCGCACGCAGCAATAGAGTAAAAAGACGATCGAGCCGCCACAGCATAGCGTATACTGTAAACCACGAGGGCGACAAAGGTCAAAAGCACAGCAAATGCGATAATAATTCCGAATTCTTCACATACCATTCCGAACGCCAAGTCCTCTGTGGCTGCGTATACATCTCTCAGCTTGCCGTTTCCTATTCCGAGTCCGAAAAGACCGCCGCTGACGGAATATATGAGAAGTCTCGCCTGCTGATAGCCGCGGTCGTTTGCATACTCCCAAACATGGCGATATGTTTCAAAGCGTTTTGCGACATACGGCTTAAACGTAAGCACAAGACCGCCGCCGCCGAGAGCTGCCGCGCATACAAGAAATATGGTCTTTATATCTCCCGAGCGCAGGAATGCCATTATTAAGAATGTAAAGAAGAATATAAGTGCCGTACCGAAATCCTTCATAAGGAACAGACAGCCTATACAGGAAAGCGCAAACACAAGATATTTTGTAAGGCTTCTCGTTGATTGCAGGTATTCGAGCGTAGCCGCACCTACAAAGACGAAACCTATCTTCACTATTTCCGACGGCTGTATCGAAACGCCGCCTATTCTTATCCAGTTGTATGCACCGTTTATATTGTGCGCCAAAAGCCTTGTGGCAACAAGTACGATAACGGAAGCTATCGCCACCGGCATACGCAGCTTTACAACTCTTTCTATATCGCTGAGCACCCAAAGCATAACTATAAATACCGCAATACCCATAATCACCGCCGCAAGCTGAACAAACGCTTTGTCGGGATACACGCTTGTGGTGAGTGTAAGGCCTATTCCGGTAAGAAAAAACGCTATAAGCTCTATTTCAAAGCTCTTGCGGTGTAAAAATCCGCCGAAAAATATAAAATACGCCCATTCAATAGCTATATATGCACCGAATACAATATATAATGTAGTCAGCGGTATATCGGGGCTGTTCATATTTATCTGAGCGGCGCAAACGAGCTGAAAAACAGTCATAATTATAAGCAGAATCAGCCAGTTTACAGGCTTTCTGTATTTTTTGGTTCTCGTCTTTTTTTGCTTTTTACGAGCATTTTCCTGAGCCAAAGATGCGTCCTCCGTTTCTTTGAATATGGCCTCTTCTCCGCTTTATTCGCGGAAAAGGAAGCTGTAATCGCCTATCGAAATAATGTCGCCGTCATACAGCGGGAATGCGCCGAAAACCTCTTCGCCGTTTAAAAGCGTGCCGTTTTTGGAATTGAGGTCCGCAACATACCAGCCGTCCTTTGCGGGATAGACCTCGGCGTGCTCGCCCGAGACGCTTTGCATCGGCAGGCATATATTACATGTTCTGTCACGCCCTATAAGGCACGTGCCGTTTAAATAGAACGCGCTGTTGTCGGCAAGATTTACAAGCCTTGTGGCGTTTGTGAAGTCAACCTTTTTACCGTCCTCAGCCTCCTCACTCTCAACGCCGTAGCCGTTTGAGGTGAACTTCATAACCGCGTTTCCGAACGAGACGGTGTCGCCGTCGATTATCTTGGCTGATTTTTTTATCTGCTCGCCGTTTACGTAAACTCCTGTCTTCGACTCGGTATCAAAGACATACCAGCCGTCTTTTCTGAGAGCCAGAACGGCGTGAAAACGCGATACCGTGCCGTACTTTCTGAGCGATATATCGCACGAGCGCGAACGGCCTATCGAGGTTTCCCAATTTCGTATTTCGATTTCGCTGTCGTCGGCAAGATTTATCAGCGTTGCCATAATCTCGCGGCGCGGTCTGAGCCTGAAAAGGGAAAAAATGCACCGGAGAAGTATTATAAGCGCAAGAAAAGCCAAAGCATATCGCGACAGGAATTCAAACTGAGTTAAAAATTGCTCCAATCGGCACACTCCCTTCAAATACATAATATATGTTAAGAATACATTTAAAACGCCGAAAAGTCAATAAAAATACTTTTGTTTTCCGGTTAACATTATTTTCACTCTTGCAAGTTTTTTCGTCTTTCTTGACAACGGCGCGCACGGATATTATACTTATTAAAATGCTAAAAATGGGGTGGTAGCTTTGAAAATGACCAAATCTCTCTACGGCAAAACCGCCGACGGAAAAGAAGTCTTTTCATTCACAATAAAAAACGAAAGCGGAGCCGAAATCGAACTGCTGAATTACGGCGCTACGCTCAATAAAATATCGGTTCCCGACAGAAACGGAGACTTTGCCGATGTACTTGTCGGCTTTGACACTATGGAGGGTCAGCTGAGCTGTACGGATTCGCAGGGTCGCACCGTCGGAAGAGTCGCAAACCGAATTTCCGGAAACGGTATTACCATAGACGGCAAAAATTACCGGATAACAAAAAACATCGACGGTAAATTCACCCTTCACGGTAATCACGAATACGAAAACGCCGTTTGGAATTATGAAATACTCGGCGACGACAGCGTTAAATTCTCATATTTCAGCGCCGACGGCAACGAGGGCTTCCCGTCAAGCCTTCAAAATGAAGTCACCTTCACGTTTACCGACAAAAACGAGGTCAAAATACACTATGACTGCAGACCCGACGGCAAGACTCCGATAAACGTCACAAACCACTCATACTTTAACCTCGGCGGATACGCTTCCGGCAACATTCTCTCTCACGAAATGCAGATTTTTGCAAAATACTTTACGCCGATGAACGAAGACAGCATCCCGACAGGCGAAATCAGAAGCGTTGAAAACACACCGTTTGACTTCAGAATACCAAAAAAGATAGGCAGAGACGTATCGTCTCCCGACGAGCAGCTTATAATAGGCAGGGGCTACGACCACAACTTCTGCCTCGAAAATTACACGGGTGCTCTGCGCGAATTCGCAATGGTTTACGACCCCGAAAGCGGCAGGAAAATGACGTGCTATACCGACCTTCCCGGAGTCCAGTTTTACATAGGCAACTATATGGACGGCTCGCAAATCGGTAAAGGTAAGCTGCCCCTCACTCATCGCTCCGGTTTCTGCCTTGAAACGCAGTACTATCCGAACGCTTTAAACAACCCCGATTTCATACAAAATCTGTTTGACGAAAACCATCCGTTCGTATCTGACACGGTATATCGTTTTTCGGCATAATAAGCCGCAAAGGAAAGGAAAACAAAAATGGCAGAAGGAAATAATGCAAACAGCCTTGAGAGAATATTCCTCTCGGCTCTCGTATATAACCGCACTGGCGTGCTTTTGCGCGTCGCAAGTCTTTTTGCGAGACGCGGCTACAACGTAATAAGCCTTACCGTAGCCGAAACAGAAAATCCCGTATATTCAAGAATAACAATAGTATCCGACGTTGAGCCGCACAAATTTTTGCAGGTTGAGCGTCAGCTCTCAAAGCTTGAGGACGTAATAAAGGTGGTAAAGCTCAATGAATCGCGCCTTGTATCCTCCGAGCTCTTGCTTATAAAGGTCCACGCCACAAACAGCCAGCGCACAGCCGTGCTTAAAACAATCAACGGCTTCGGCGCAAAGGTAAAGGATATAGGCCACACAACAATAACTGCCGAGCTTACGGGTCTGCCGTCGCTTATCGACAAATTTATAGGCAAAATGACAAAGCACGGAATAATCGAGCTTTCACGCTCCGGTCTTACCGCGCTTGAGAGCGGCGATACAAACATAAAAGGAATCGAGGAATAACAGAATGTCAATGACAATGACCCAAAAAATACTCGCGGCGCACGCCGGCCTTCAGTCGGTTACGGCGGGTCAGCTCATAGAGGCAAAGCTCGACCTTGTGCTCGGCAACGACGTAACCTCGCCCGTTGCCATAAACGAGATGGCAAAAAAGGGCTTTAATGACGTATTTTCAACTGACAAAATAGCACTTGTTATGGACCATTTTACCCCCAACAAGGATATTAAATCCGCCGAAAATGTCAAACAGGTTCGTCTTTTCGCAAAGGAAAAGGGAATCAAAAATTTCTTTGACGTGGGAAAAATGGGTATAGAGCACGCGCTTCTTCCCGAGAGCGGTCTCGTTATTTCCGGCGACGCCGTTATAGGCGCCGACTCACACACCTGCACATACGGCGCACTCGGCGCGTTCTCTACGGGTGTGGGCTCAACCGATATGGCTGCCGGTATGATCTCCGGCAAAGCTTGGTTTAAGGTTCCGTCCGCAATTAAGGTTGTACTAAAAGGCACCTTGCCCGAATTTGTCAGCGGCAAGGATGTAATACTTCACCTTATCGGTAAAATAGGCGTTGACGGAGCAAGATACCGTTCGCTTGAATTCACGGGCGACGGTGTAGGCGCACTCTCAATGGACGACCGCTTCTGCATAGCGAATATGGCAATAGAATGCGGCGCCAAAAACGGAATTTTCCCGGTAGACGACAAAACTCTCGAATACATAAGCGGCAGGACCGACAGACAGCCTCGTATATTCGAGGCAGACGAGGACGCCGAGTATGACGAGACAATAGAGATAGACTTAAATAATCTGAAACCCACGGTTGCTTTTCCGCATCTTCCCGAAAACACTCACACCGTTGACGAAATTGAAAAAATCGACATAGATCAGGTAGTTATAGGCTCCTGCACAAACGGAAGAATAGAGGATATGCGCGCTGCCGCCTCCGTCTTAAAGGGCAGAAAGGTAAAGGACGGCGTTCGCGTTATAGTAATTCCGGCAACACAAAAGGTTTACCTGCAATGCATTAAAGAGGGCCTTACCGAAATATTTGTAGAAGCGGGCGCGGTTGTATCAACCCCGACATGCGGACCGTGTCTCGGCGGTCATATGGGCATACTCGCAAAGGGTGAAAGAGCCGTTTCCACCACAAACCGCAACTTCGTAGGCCGAATGGGACACCCGGAGAGCGAGGTTTATCTCGCGAGCCCCTTTGTAGCGGCGGCAAGTGCCGTTACGGGCTACATATGCTCACCCTCGCAGCTCAGGTAAGAAAGGAACGATTTATATGAAGATACAGGGCAAAGTTCATAAATACGGCGACCATGTGGATACGGACGTCATAATTCCGGCAAGATACCTCAACTCCTCCGACCCTAAGGACCTTGCGGCTCATTGTATGGAGGATATAGACAAGGAATTTGTAAATAACGTGAAAGATGGCGACATAATGGTTGCCGGCGTAAACTTCGGCTGCGGCTCCTCAAGAGAGCATGCTCCGCTTGCCATAAAGGCGGCGGGCGTTTCTTGCGTAATTGCCAAAAACTTCGCAAGAATTTTTTACAGAAATGCACTCAACATAGGTCTGCCGATTCTCGAATGTCCGGAGGCAGGCGACGAAATCGAGCAGGGCGACGAGGTTTCGGTAGATTTTGACAGCGGCGTAATAACCGACAACACCACGGGCAAAAGCTACCGGGCAGAGCCGTTTCCGCCGTTCATACAGGATATAATCAAAAAAGGCGGACTTCTGTCGTCGCTTAAATAATCATAAAATCGGGCTGTAAAGAAATTTGTTTTTTATAGTCCCTTTTATTTTAAATTTCTTACGAATTTGTTCACATATTATTTTTAAATGTACTTTATAATTTCTGATTATAAGAGGTTTGAAAGGGTGGTATTTTATGCCAAACGAAAAAATACTCGTCGTCGATGACGACACCAATATCTGCGAGCTTTTAAGGCTCTATCTCGAAAAAGAGGGCTACGTCGTAAAAATAGTTAACGACGGTGTGTCGGCAATAAATGCATTCAAGCAGGAAAATCCCGACCTCACGCTGCTCGACATAATGATACCGAAGCTTGACGGCTGGCAGGTATGCCGTGAAATCAGAAAATTCTCGGACAAGCCGATAATTATGCTCACCGCCAAGGGCGAGACCTTTGACAAGGTTCTGGGTCTTGAGCTCGGCGCGGACGACTATGTTACAAAGCCCTTTGACACAAAAGAGGTTGTGGCAAGAATAAAAGCCGTACTTCGCCGCACCGCTCCCGCTTCCGACACAAGCGACGTCAAAGAGGTAAATTACGACAAGCTCTCGATAAACCTTACAAATTACGAGATGAAGGTCAACGGAGTATCCGTAGACACTCCTCCGAAAGAGCTCGAGCTTATATATCATCTCGCCTCAAATCCCAACCGTGTATTTACGCGCGACCAGCTTCTTGACGAGGTATGGGGGTTTGACTACTACGGCGACTCAAGAACGGTAGACGTTCACATAAAGCGTCTTCGCGAAAAGCTTGAGGGCGTTTCCGACAAATGGGAATTGAAAACCGTTTGGAGCGTAGGCTATAAATTTGAAACTAAGGACTGATAAGAATGCAGCAGAGCGTAAAGGCGCGTTTTAAAACGGTATTGCACCGCACCTACCGCAAATTCAGTCATCAGTCACTGTTCACTAAATTTCTGTCGGTATTTGTGGCAATGGTACTCATATGCTTTTTGCTTTTGGGAGTAACGCTCGGCGTGTTCCTCTCGAATTACTGGTCAAGTCAAAAAGAACAGCTTCTCTCCTCTAACGCAAAAAACATAGCAAGCACTACCTCATCTGTTCTCTCATCAAGAATTCAAACCGATGCCTCCGGCTCGATAGCAATGATATGCAGTAACCTCTCGATGATTTCGGACGCTATCTCGGCTGATATTTACATAACCGATACCTCGGGCAACATAATATTGTGCAAGGACGTCATAACACAGAATTACAGTATCTCAAACAACGGCAGATGCAGTCTGCACGGCGGCTACACAATACCTCAGGAGGTAATCGACGAGGCGAAAAAGGGCGACTATTTTGCAAAGACTACTTTAAACGGCGTCTATATGAAAAAGCAGCTCGTCGCGGCGGAGCCGGTAAAGGTCGGTGAAGAAACCGCAGCAGTTGTTTTTGCCGTTGCGCCTATGACGGCGGGCTTCACAAACTATGCGACGAATATCCTTAAAATGTTTGTTTTTGCCTGTCTTATGGCTTTCTCGGTAGGCTTTATCGCGGTATATTTTCTCACCGCTTCTCTTATAAAACCGCTCCACGATATGTCGGAGGCGACAAAAGCTTACGCAGAGGGCGATTTCGGCCCGAGAGTCAAGGTAAAGGGTGACGACGAACTCGCCGAGCTTGTGCGCGCATTCAATAAGATGGCATCGGATCTGTCGCTTCTTGAAAGCTCGCGGCGAAGCTTTGTGGCAAACGTCTCGCACGAGCTTAAAACCCCTATGACAACCATAGGAGGCTTCATAGACGGAATCCTTGACGGCACCATTCCCGAAAGCCAGCAAAAGCACTATTTGAGCATTGTTTCCGATGAGACCAAGCGACTTTCAAGGCTTGTTACGGCAATGCTGAATATGTCCAAAATCGAAGCGGGTGAATTAAAGCTGAAACCGAAGGCGTTTGACATAAGTGCGGAAATATTCAACGTGCTGCTGTCGTTCGAGCAGATAATAGAGCGCAAGCACATTGAAATATCCGGGCTTGACAGGCTTCATTCCGTAACGGTCACCGCCGACGAGGATATGATACATCAGGTCATATACAATCTTGTGGACAACGCGGTCAAATTCACGGAAAACGGCACCATAAGCGTATTTGCAGACGATGACGAAAACGCAACGCTTATAAAGGTAGTAAACACGGGTGCCGGAATTTCCTCGGAGGAGCGCGAAAAAATATTCGAGCGCTTCTACAAGGTGGATAAATCGCGCAGCTATGACGTCAAGGGTGCAGGACTCGGTCTTTATATATGCAAAACGATAGTCGAAATGCACGGCGGTTCGATAGGCTGCAACAGCGAAGAGGGTAAATACACCGAATTTTGGTTTACGATTCCGAAATATCTTCCGCCTAAGCAGCTGTAAAAGTATTCAGATTATTTAAATCGAGTTAACAGTTCTGTAATAACCGTCGGTTATTATTATGACAACGATAAGAGAAAAGCTCTTGTCTTCATCAGATAAATCAAGGAGATCTTTTTATGGACGATTTCAATAACAACACCCCTTCGGGAAACGAGCAGCAAAACACCCCGGAAAGCACGGGTAATTTCCAAAGTGCTCCCGAAGCCGGCAATGACGCTCAAAGAGCGAACAGCGGCAGTCCTTATAACGGCGGCTATCAGCCGAATAACGGCTACCCTTACTCGAACGGCGGCGGAAACACAAATAACGGCAGTTCAAATGCAAACGGCAGCAATAACGGCTATTCAAGCGGAAACAACGGCTACTACGGCTCAAACGGCGCATACCGTCCGAGCTCAACATACAGCGGAAACAACAGCTATGTCTATTACGGAAATTCAGGCCAACCGCCGAAAAAGCCGGTTGACAATAAGCCGTCAAAGCATAAAAAAGGCGGCGTTATAGCCCTCATAATCGCAGTTGTGGTTTGCGTGGCACTCGGTGTTACGGGCATTGCGGTTTCTCTCAGTAATAAGGACGGTGCCAAAAAGCAGGCAAGCGAAAAGACTTCCGCAGACAGCTCAACCGTTACGATAAACGAAACTCCCACCGCTTCCTCTACCGATAAGAGCGGCAGTCTTACCGCGGCAGGCGTTTATGATAAGATAAAGGACAGCTCCGTCGGCATACTCGTATACTCCGACAGTCGCTCCTCCTCCGCATCGGGTCAGGGCTCGGGCGTAATAGTCGGCGAGGACAGCAGCAAGCAGTACACATATATTATGACATGCGCACACGTAATTTCGGGCGGCGGCTCCGTCAGAGTTCAGCTATCCGACGAAACGCAGTACGACGCAACGGTAGTGGGATATGACTCTAAAACCGACATCGGAGTTTTAAAAATCAAGGCTACGGGTCTTAAAGCCGCGGAATTCGGCGACAGCGACAAGCTCTCGGTCGGCGAGACGGTCTACGCGATAGGCAACCCCGGCGGAACGGCGTTTGCAGGCTCGTTCACAAACGGTATAGTATCCGCGATTTCTCGCCCCGTAAACAGCCAGATAGGCTATGAGATGATTTGTATTCAGCACACGGCAGCCATAAACCCCGGCAACTCCGGCGGCGCGCTCGTCAATGAATACGGTCAGGTAATAGGCATAAACTCATCTAAAATCGCAAGCACCGATTATGAGGGAATGGCATTCTCCGTACCGAGCGTTACAGCAAAGGAAGTTTACGACGAAATAGTTGCAAACGGCTATGTTACTAACAGACCTAAGCTCGGAATAACCTATTCGCCGGCGTCTTCAAGTCAGATGTACAGTATGATCGTAAGCCTTAAGGAGCTCCCGGCAGGTTCCTTGATAGTTCAGAGTGTTCAGTCCGATTCAAGCCTTGCGTCTCAGGACGTAAAGCAGGGCGACTTAATTACCAAGGTCAACGGCAAGGACCTTGACAGCGCAGACGATCTTCCGGACCTTATCGATAAATCTGCCGTGGGCGATACGCTTACGCTTACGATTTGCAGAATAGACAGCAATTACAACATCAATGAATTTGAAGTAAAGGCAACCCTCGTTGAGGATAAGGGCGATTCCTCTTCCGTAAAGACGGAGTCCACAACACGCAGCAACTCGTACAATCCGTTCAGCGCATACGGTTACGGCAACTGATAAGCTGCCGCAGCACAAACGCTCCGGTTTAAATAAAAAAGTGAAGCCACGGTTAGCGCTAACCGTGGCTTCGTCAATTTTATCTTGCCGCGTCCGACGCAGCCTTGCTTGCGGCTTCGCCCGCACCTGTCACCGCGTCGTTTACTATGTCGCCCGCACCCGTGATAACGTCGCCTGCTATATCGGCGGCTCCGGTAACAACATCACCGACAACATCTCCGGCACCGGTGACTGCGTCACCTACGGCGTCGCCTGCGTTTGTAACCGCATTTTGCGCGGCGGAGCGAGTAGTATTTCCGTTTCCGGTAACGGCTCCGTCCTCCTTTTTACCGCAGGATGAGAACACGGCGCAAACAAGAAGCACGGCGAGCAAAACAGCTGCAACAGCCTTTTTCATATCTATCACCACAATCTTTCTTTTGTCTCATTTCGGACAAAATTATTATTTCCGTATTTTTTCTTTTTATTATTTTGTCAGGATTCCGCCGTCGGAATACAAAAGCAGAAGTATATCGTCCTCATAGCCCGTTTTTGTATCAATATAGACGAGCACCTCATTACCGTCCTTATCGGTGCAATGAAATTCCCAGCAATCCTTTTCGCCCTTGCTCTTTGTCGGAATTACGGCTCTTTTTGAATCGAGCACCGTTAAAAGACCGCTGACGGATTTTTGAGCGTCCGCCCGTGACAAAATATCGGAGCTTAAATTGCGCTCGGTATGATTCATAATATAACCCTTTGCGTCAAATGACGCAATATCACCCGTTTCGAGATTTACGCCTACCTTTATGAGATCGGGATAATAAATAACACCGTCCTTTTTGTAGGCATAATTTACGGTGCAGACCCCGTCCGACGTGCTGTAATAGCTCTCCTTCATATCGGCATAGCCGTGAGACGCCAAAAATTCGGAAGCCTTTTTCAGCGCATCGGCTGTTTTCAGCTTCGCTTCGCCTACAAAAGACGAGTCGAGCATATATATAACATATCCGCCGTTTTTGGTTACGGCAACCGTCTTATTATTATGAGAAAAACAATACGCAGGCACATTTCCCGACTCTTCGCTTAAAAACGATATTTCCTTTTTGTCGCAGCCGAGAAAGGCAGCTGCCGCATCAAGGGCGTTTTCCTTTGATATTTCTTTTGCTCCGCTCGTCATTTTCGGCTGAGCCGACATAATATGGTCGGAAAACGGGCCGTCATAAATAAGCGTGGGATAATCGCTCAGCGACTGCTGTGCGTCCTCCATATCGCCTGCAAGATATTCCGTCTTTTCACCCGTTAAGGCAAGCTCGCCGCTTTTTTGTGAAAAGCTGAAGCTTCCGTCGAACATATCGGCGCGTATATTTGAAACCTCTCCCGACAGCGCATCGCAAAACGTGATAAGGGAGCGGAGATTTTCACGTTCCTCGTCGGAGATGCTTTCGCCTGAGGCAACCTTGCGGTTTAAGGTCTCGGTGAAATCGCCGACCTGCGATAAAAATTTATATGTGTTTTCGAGATTTGTATTTTCAAGCGGAAGCACGGAAAGCGAGCTTTTTGCCGCAAGAGTCTCTCTTGACAGCTCCGACGCCATACCGCTCAGCATCGGCGGAGTGCTTGAATACACCCCTTTTTTGAGGCTTGTACCTATTTCACGCAGTCTTCCGTCAAGCTCTGTAAGAGCTCGCTGCTGCGACAAAGTAATCTGTCTTTTATATTTTGACGCGCGCACATTGCCGCATATCGACGCTGTGACAAGCACCGCCGCAAGTGCTGCGACAAAGGATACAATGCGCACATAGGAGCGTCTTTTCATCTTCTTTTCCATAAATTTCACCTCTGCGATATTTTTAGCAAAAAAAACATAAATATACTTGAAAAAAGCCGCTTATTTATTTGCCAAACCGCACCTTATAGTGTATAATAATATACTGATTAAGTTTGAATTAAAGGAGCGGTCAAAATGGAATGTTATCTTGACAACAGCGCAACCACAAAGCCCTGTAAGGCCGCTGTGGACGCAGAAATTTCCGCACTGACCGAGCTTTACGGAAATCCGTCTTCGCTTCATCAAAAAGGCGTTGACGCATATATGCTTCTCGAAAAAAGCCGCGGTACGATTGCCGCAAGCTTAAAAGCGAGCCCCGATGAAATATATTTCACCCCCTGCGGCACCGTGTCAAACAACACCGCGATATTCGGTGCAGTCGGCGCAAAAAAGCGACTCGGCAAAAAAATAGTCACTACGGCTTTAGAGCATCCGAGCGTTGAAAAATGTATGGAACGCCTCGAGGAAAGCGGCTTTGAGGTAGTGAGAGTACAGCCGCAAAGCGACGGCAATATAAGCTTAAAGGACTTTGAAAACGCCATAGACGAAAATACGATTTTGGTATCTGTAATGGCCGTCAACAACGAAGTCGGCTCTGTGATGCCCGCAGAAAATCTCAAAAAAATCATAAAGAGCAAAAATTCTCCCGCTCTTCTGCACGTTGACGATGTGCAGGGCTATATGAAAATTCCGCTCTGTCCCAAAAGCTGCGGAATAGACCTTATGAGCGTCAGCGCACACAAGGTTCACGGTCCCAAGGGCGTGGGAGCGCTTTATATAAATAAAAACGTGCGCATAAATCCGTATATTCTCGGCGGCGGTCAGGAAAACAATATGTGCTCGGGAACTCAGGGTATGCCGGCGATAGCAGGCTTTGCCGCCGCTGTTGAAAACGGCGGAAGCGTCGAAAAAAATCTTAAGTATGTAATAAAGCTCAATCTCCGTCTGAGAGAGCGGATAAAAGAAATTCCCGGAGTACATATAAATTCTCCCGAAAACGCCCTGCCGTACATTATCAATATTTCCATAGACGAAATACCGTCTCAGGTATCGGTAAACTTCTTTTCGATGAACGGCGTATACATTTCGGCAGGCTCAGCTTGCTCAAAGGGGCACAGGAGCAATGTGCTGCAAAGCATGGGGCTTCCGCCCGACAGAATAGATTCCGCCATACGGATAAGCCTTTCAAACGACACCTCGATTGATGAAATTGACCGCTGTGCCGATGTCATAAAAATCGCTGTCGAAAAACTCAGAAAACACAAAGGATAAAGAAACAGCAATATGAAAGAAATAATACTTATAAAAAACGGAGAGCTTGCGCTTAAGGGCCTTAATCGCTCGTCATTTGAATCAACGCTCGCAAAAAATATCAAAAGGCGTCTTCAGTCGCTCGGAAAATTCAAGGTAATCCGCTCACAGTCAACAATAACCGTAGAGCCTTTTGACGAAAGCTTTGATATGGAAGAGGCAGAGGATCAAATTTCACGCATATTCGGCATTGCAGGCTATGAGCGCGCCGCCGCAGTCGAAAAGGATATGGATGTAATCCTCAAAACGACTCCCGTGTATTTAAGCGAGGCTCTTAAAAACGCTTCAACCTTTAAGGTGGAGGCAAAACGTGCAGACAAGACCTTCCCCTTAAAATCACCGGAAATATGCTGTGATGTCGGCGAGGCGGTTTTAAACGCTTTTCCGCACATCAGAGTCGATGTTAAAAATCCCGATTTAACCATAGTAATAGAAATCCGCGAAAACGCGGCTTACATTCACGGCGACCAGAAAAAGGGCGCAGGCGGTATGCCCGTCGGCACGGGCGGCAAAGCGGCACTTCTTATCTCGGGAGGAATCGACAGCCCTGTTGCAGGCTGGATGATGGCAAAACGCGGAGTTGTTTTAAACGCCGTACATTTCGCCTCTCCCCCGTTCACATCGCCCATGTCCGAAATGAAGGTTCACGACCTTCTCGCTAAAGTAGCAAAGTACAGCGGCACAATCAAGCTTATAACCGTGCCGTTCACCGAGATACAGGAAAACATACGCGATAAATGTCCCGAGGAGCTTTTCACCCTCATTATGAGACGTTATATGATGCGCATATCAAATATCCTTGCCGAAAAAGAGGGCTGCGAGGCTATTGTCACGGGAGAGAGCGTAGGTCAGGTGGCAAGCCAAACTCTTACGGCGATGATGTCTACCGACAGCGTTTCGCGCTTACCGGTGCTTCGCCCGCTTGTAGGTATGGATAAGAACGAAATAGTCGTTATTTCAAGAAAGATAGACACATTTGATATTTCGATAAGACCGTTTGAGGATTGCTGTACGGTATTTACACCGAAGCATCCGCGTCTTCACCCGAAGCCCGAAGAAATCGAAAAAGCCGAATTATCGCTTGACAGCGACGCGCTTATAAACCGTGCGGTCGAGGGTGTAAAGCAGGAGCTTATCACATTTTAAAGGAAAAAATTATGAGTATTGAAAAGCAGACGGTAGAACTTCTCAAAAGTAAAAAACTTAAGCTTGCCACGGCAGAGAGCTGTACCGGCGGACTCATTTCAAAACGCATTACCGACGTATCCGGCTCCTCCGAGGTATTCGAGGGCGGCGTTGTCTGTTATTCAAACCGTTTCAAAGAAAATGTGCTCGGCGTTTCCCCGGAAACCCTAAAAAAATACGGCGCCGTAAGCCGCGAAACCGCGCGTGAAATGGTAAAGGGCGTTTTGTCTCTTACAAAGGCCGATATAGCAGTTGCCGTTACGGGTATAGCGGGACCGTCTTCGGACGATACAAATAAGCCCGTGGGCCTTGTTTATATAGCCGTTTCCGACGGTAAAAGCACAATAGTTAAAAAGCTTCTAAACAATTTTACCGGCGACGTCAGGGAGCAAAACCGCAACATCAGCGCGGATACCGCTCTCGAAATGATAATGGAGGCAATACGATGAACGACGATAATGTCATCACCGAAAACACCGTTCCGCAGAAAAAAGGCGGCAAAAAGAAACAAAAAAAGAAGCCGATGGGCAAGGGCAGCAAATTTATACTCTTTATATCAATAATTGTTTTGATAGTCTCCGGAACCTTCTGTGTGAAATACGGTGTTGATATAATAAAGAGCAAAAAAGAGGCGGCGGAAATAGCAAGCCTTGCAAATCCGCAGTTTGACGTGCCCGAATACGATTACGGAAACACGGTTTTTCCGGACGGCATTCAGGAAAAATACAAAAAGGCGTATTCCGTAAATCCCGACCTTGTCGGCTGGATAAAAATTCCCGGTACAACTGTAAATCATCCCGTTGTGCACGGCTCCGACAACAATTACTATTTAAGGCGCAGCTTCTACGGCAACTACGAGCGCCGCGGAACTCCGTTTGTCGATTACCGCAACACGATAACCGACGGCGAATTTGATACAAACACCATAATTTACGGCCACAATTACCTCGATTCCACCATGTTCTCGGATGTTGAAAAATACAAGGACATCGAATTTTGGAAAGAAAATCCCGTAATTGAGTTTAACACTATCTATCACGATTACAAATGGAAAGTCATAGCTGTCTTTTTGACAAACGCGGATGAAAAGGACGACAACGGCTATGTTTTCAATTACATATACCCGTTTATGAGCGGCGAAAACTACGCGGAGTACTTTGACGAGATTGCGTCACGCTCGCTCTATTCGACGGGAATAGACGTAAATACCGACGACAAAATACTCACCCTCTCGACCTGCACGCGCGATATGGATATTTCAACGCGCCGCGGCGAGACAAACGCCCGTTGTGTTCTGGTTGCAAGGCTCATACGAGACGGTGAAAGCGAAGAGGTTGACACCTCGCTCGCGACGGTAAACGAAAATCCGCGCTATCCGCAGATATGGTATGACAAATATAAAAAAGCAAACCCATATAAAAACGCCGAAAGATGGTATCCGAAAGGAGTGAGAGCTTAAATGAGCAAAAGCAAGGACAAGAAAAACAACAACAACGAGCTTTTATCATTTGAAGAGCTTAAAAATAAGGTAAACCACGAAACCGCAAAGGACGAAAAACCCGACAGCGAGATAAACGATTTACTCTCTGCCCTCGGTGACGAGTCGAATGATAAGTCACAGCCTGAGCCGAATAACGCTCAGCCGGCCGAAACAGAGCAGTCTCGCACCGAAAAAGCGGAGCCGCAAAACTTAAATGCGAAGTCAACGGACGAAAGCGAAAAGAAAAACGAGGTTATCGATAAAAACACCGACAGAATCTACAATGATATTTTGTCTGCCATAAACGACAACTCTCAAAATGAAACCGAGCAGACGTCGAGAAGAAACAAATATTCCGGCGACGATAACCACTTCATCGATATTACAAATCAATATCAGAAGCCTCGCGAGGAGGAAAAAGCTCCCGCAGAAAACATCGCAATAGTTCGCCCCTCCAAGGATAAAAAGCCGGAAGAAAAGCCCGAGGAAGAGCAGAAGGAAGAAAAACCGGAAGAAGATGAGAAACCCGTCAAGACCTTCGGTGAGATGTTCAAGAGCGGTCTTGCGGCGTTCTTCCCGAATAAGCATGACAAGGTTTCCGAGATAATCAGAAAGGTAATAATGGACGTCTCTGTTTTCACGCTTATCGGCTGCGCTGTTTGGTTCGGCGTGCTGATGGGTCAGAAAAACAGCGCCAACAAGCAAAACGCTAACATTAAAGGTCAGGTTATCGACGCCGATTCAAACCTTACCGACGAAGAGGCGTGGGCGGAATTTTTTGCCAAATATCCAAACGTCACTCTGCCTCAGGGTATGATGCCGAAATACGCTTATCTCTATGCCATAAACAATGACCTTGTCGGTTGGATTCGCGTTCCGAATACGGCAATTGACGTCCAGGTTGTGCAGGCCGAGGATAACGACGAGTACCTCAAGCAGGATTTCTACGGCAATTACAGCCGTTACGGCTGCCCGTTCCTCGATTTCCGCTGTGACCCGAAATATCTCAGCCAGAACACTGTAATTTACGGTCATCACATGAGCGACGGCCTTGTATTTGCCGAGCTTGACAAATACAAGAAGCCCGACGGCTTTAAGGAGTCGCCGATTATAGAATACGACACTCTGTTTAAGACCTATAAATTTAAAATCTATGCCGCCTTTATAGCAGGCAGCGCGCCCGAGCAGGATAACGGCTACCTCTTTTACTACAACACGCCCAAATTCCCGACAAAGGAAAACTTTGACGCATTTATAGCGGCAATAGACGAGAGAAAGCTTTATTCGACAGGCGTCAGCGTAGACTATACGGATAAGCTTATTACACTATCCACCTGCAGCTACGAATTTTCAAACGCAAGACTTGTGGTTGTCGGCAGACTCCTGCGCGACGGCGAAAGCGAAAATGTAGACACTTCGCTCGTTACGGTCAACGAAAATCCGCGCTATCCGCAGGTATGGTATGATAAAAAAGGTCAAAAGAACCCCTTTGCTTCGGCGGAAAAATGGCAGCCCGCCGAATAATCGGTTTTTAATACACATTTATAAACAAGGATGGACAAGGATATGAATTTGAAATTGTTTTCACTTATTTCGAGTGACGACATTCCGGCTACTAAGCTTCAAATCAAAATTTCCGGCAGTCTTAACGCCTTTACCGACGATGACGTGTCCTTCAAGAGATTTTCTTCTCTCAAGGAGATGTTCCCGTCGCTCGGCAAAGCACTCGCGGACTCCGAGCTTATAGTTATTGCCGTTGACCCGAAGATATATGTCAGAACAAAGACGCTGCTTACAAAGGCACTCTCTCTTGACATTGAGGAAAATCCGACGGTCAAAAAAGCACTCGGACGCGCCGCGGAAATTCCCGAGTCGCAAAAGCTGCTTCAATCGCAGATGCCGAAGGGTGCCGTCCCGTTTTTAACCCGCGACGGAGTAAATTCCGGCTTTGTCATTTCTAAGGGACATCAACAGATAATGTATCTGCCTCTTGACGATGCACGCCTTGACACGGTGCTTCGCAACGGCGTTATTCCGTATCTCACGAGCGGCGAGACCATAGCTGTCCGCGAGGAGGCTTACGCCCCGAAAAACGCAACGGTAAAGCCGTCTGTTCCGCCAAAAAGACAAGAGGCGCCGGCTCCCGAAAAAGCCGCGCAGACACCTCCCGCGCTTCCCGAGAGTGTAGGGGAAATCACTTCCAAAACCGTAAATATTCTTCGCGAGAGCGCCAGCCGTGTTGCGGTGAACGGCAATCAAAATTCCGAATATGTAAAATCCTTCGGCTCTGTTTCACCCGACTTTTTCGAGTTCTTCACATTTACACCGCATGTCGAGGACAAGGGCGACTTCAATGTCACCGATTACACCGCACAGATGGCAAAATCGGCAAAGGAGCTTGCCTCTGCGGATTTCGGCGCGTGCATTTCGGATATTTGCAATACGGACGGCTGTTCTTACATATGCATTGCCGTCGCAGGCGAGAGCTCCGCAATAGTCAGAAAGCTCTACCGCGAGCCCGATGAAAAGGATGAAAGCTTCATAAGAGACGCCGCAGAAGAGCTTATAGAGCTTATCGGCGAAAAGGCCTCCGGGGAGAGCTCCGTCGGCATAGAGATTTCCGGCGAAGCCGCAGCAGAGCCCGAAGCCGAAAAAACTCCCGGCAAAGGGAAAAAAGTCCTTGTTTCAATACTTGTAATAATTCTCGCTCTTGCCGTTGCGGCAGGCACATTTTTCCTTGTGAAATATCAAAGAGACAAAAAAGCCGCCGAGGCACTCGCAAACACCGCGCCCGAAACGACTTCCGAGGAAACGACCGTTCCCCCGGAAATATCAAAGGATACGGTTCCGCTCTCTGTTTTTATGCGCAATGAAGCGGTTAACGGAATTGACAAGGACGACCTTGCGAGAGCGGCCGAGGACGCCGCAAACGCCGCTTCTCAGGGTGACAATGCGGCAAACGAAAACGCTCTCCCCGAATACATTGTGCTCAACGGCGTAAAAACGGAGGCAAAAAAGGCACTCGCAAAAATTGTGGCCGCGGATGTGGACGACAGCTACAATTCCGAAGCCATTAAGGCAGATGCAGTTGCCGTTTATACATATTTGAAATACCGCAACACAAACTTTAACGTGAGCGGTCTTAATGCCGCAGAAACGGTGAGCGACAACATACTGAATGCCGTTTCGGAGGTATTCGGCAAATATGTCGTATATAACGGTCAACCGGCATTCACTCCCACATTTAAGCTGTCGGCAGGCAAAACCACCTCGGCAGACGTTGTTTTCGGGAATTCCTTCCCCTACCTTAAAACGGTAGACAGCGCATCCGATAAAAACGCAGACGGCTACAAAACGGAGATTACTCTGACATCCGGTGAATTAAAGGAGCTTGCAAATAAATTTGACAGCTCGATAAATCTCTCCGGATCCGCCAAGGACTGGGTAAAGGTTACAAAACACGACGGCGCCATAAGCACGGGAGTAGGATACGTCGAAACCGTAAACGTAGGCGGTAAGGAAATAAGCGGATATAAATTCGCCTGTGAGCTTCTCGAAAACAAGATTCCGTCATACTGCTTTGCCGTATCCTACACCTCTTCCGGCGACACCTTTAAGATAACCTCATACGGCAGCGGTTTCGGTGTCGGTATGAGCCTTGCCGGTGCAAACAAAATGGCTGCCGACGGCTCGACCTACGCGCAGATACTCGCAAAATACTATCCCGGAACAAATCTTTCATAACACTTTTTAAACTGTCATATTTTGTATATATTATCAAGGGGGACATTTTAAATGGCAATATTAGTAACCGGCGGTGCCGGATTTATAGGCACCCATACCTGCATAGAACTTATTAACGCAGGATATGAACCGATAGTGGTTGATAACTACTACAACGCAAGCCCCAAGGCGCTCGAGCGCGTTGAGGAAATAGTCGGAAAAAAAGTTAAGTTTTATGAGTGCGACGTTCGCGACAAAAAGAAGCTCGACTCCGTATTTAAGGAAAATAAAATAGACGCCGTCATACATTTTGCAGGCCTCAAGGCGGTAGGTGAATCCTGCCACAAGCCGCTTGAGTACTACGATAACAACATCGGCGGAACTCTTGCGCTCTGCGAGGTTATGAGAGATAACGGCTGCAAAAAGATTGTATTTTCCTCCTCAGCTACCGTCTATGGTATGAACAATGTTTCGCCGCTCACGGAGGATATGAAAACCGGCGGTACAACCAATCCCTACGGTACCACAAAGTATATGATAGAGATAATCCTCGAGGATCTCTATAAAGCAGACAACAGCTGGGATGTTACGCTGCTTCGCTACTTTAACCCGATAGGTGCTCACAAGAGCGGCCTCATAGGTGAAAACCCCAACGGAATCCCGAACAATCTTATGCCGTATATAACACAGGTTGCAATAGGCAAGCTTGACTGCCTCTCGATTTACGGCAACGACTACCCCACCCGCGACGGAACGGGTGTTCGCGATTACATCCACGTGGTTGACCTGGCTCTCGGTCACGTAAAAGCCGTAGAGCAGCTGAAATCCTCAAACGGCGGCGTAAGAATTTATAATCTCGGCACAGGCAAGGGTTACAGCGTTTTAGATATAGTTAAAGCATTTGAAAAAGCCACAGGCGTTAAAATCAATTATAAAATCGCTCCTCGCCGTGACGGTGATATAGCTACCTGCTACTCCGACCCGTCAAAGGCTAAAAAAGAGCTCGGTTGGGAGGCAAAACGCGACCTCGAGGAAATGTGCGAGGATTCATGGCGTTGGCAAAAAAACAATCCGAACGGTTTTGACGACTGATATTTCTCCCCCGAAAAAGGAGGTAACACCATGAAAAACAAAAAGAGTCTTACAGTAGGAATCATTGTTGCTGTTATAGTCATTGCACTTATCGGCAACATTGCCGGCAGCTACAACAATCTCGTAAAGCTGCGTGAAAACGTGACAAGCGCGCAGTCCGTGGTTGAAACACAGCTCCAGCGCCGCGCGGACCTTATACCGAACCTTGTAAACACCGTAAAGGGCTACGCTTCTCATGAGGAGGACGTTTTTACGGCAGTTGCAGACGCTCGCACGGCACTTTCGGGTGCCAAGACGGTTGACGATCTGAACAGTGCTCAGAGTCAGCTTGACAGTGCCGTATCACGACTTTTGGCGATAGCCGAAAGCTATCCCGATCTCAAGGCAAATGAGAATTTTATAAATCTTCAGGATGAGCTTGCAGGCACCGAAAACCGTATTTCCGTTGCGCGTCAGGACTATAACGACGCCGCAAAGGAATACAATACAAAAATTCAATCGTTCCCCGCATCGATAATTGCGGGACTCTTCCATTTTGAAAAGGCGGATTATTTCACCGCAACAGCCGAAGCCGCAACTGTTCCCGCTGTGGATTTCGGTAAATAAGCCATGAAAAAGACGATAGGTGCAGGCGCACTGCTTGTTTCACTTTTGATTGTTTTGCTGACGGCTCTGCCGGCAGCCGCAAAAAGCGAGCATCCGTTGCCGGCAAGCAGTTTTTTCTCCCCAAGCTTTACCGATGACAACAAAATGACCACACAATCTAGAGACGATTACCCGTCTCCCACAAGCGACTTTTTTGTCAACGATTTTGCCTCGTGTCTCACCGATGAGGACAAAAGCACCATACAAGCTCTCGGCGAGGAGCTGTACAAAAAGACAAAGGCGCAGGTAGTAGTTGTCACGGTTCAAAGCCTCGGCGGCAGAGATATTGAAAGCTATTCGATAGAACTTGCGCGAGAATGGGGCATAGGCGATAAGGACGATGATTCCGGTGTATTGCTGCTGTTATCCACGGGCGACAGACAGGTGCGAATTGAAGTCGGAAAGGGTCTTGAGGGCTCTCTCACCGACGGTAAATCGGGACGAATTCTCGATTCCTATGCAGTTCCGTACCTCAAAAACAGCGACTATTCCACGGGTCTTCGCGAGTGCTACAAAAAGCTCGTCGAGGAGGTTTATTCCGAATACGGAGTAGAGGGCTATACGAGCATTGACGACACGGACATCGGCGATTACTCCTCATCAGATTCCGGGAACGAAAAAATCGACCTCGCCGTTATAATTATAATAACGGTTCTGGTACTGATTATCTCGATTTTACCCGGCCGCATAATTCGCAAAGCAATTTATCACGGCGGCGGCGATCATCACGGCGGCGGCGATCATCACGGCGGCGGCTTTTACGGAGGCGGCTTTTACGGAGGCGGCTTCGGCGGGCATTCATCCGGAGGGTTCTCGGGAGGCTCGTCCTCGGGAGGATTTTCGGGCGGAGGCGGCGGCTTCTCCGGCGGAGGAAGCTCACGCGGATTCTAATATTTCACACATAAAGCTGTCGGAGCAGGGCCTAATCCTTTTCGGCAGCTTTTATTTTCCCCTGCTTTTGCTTTTGTGCATTGCCGCAAGGCAACAAAGCAATCAAATTAAAAGAAAGGTCGTGGCGAAATGAGAATGTATGACATCATCGATAACAAGAAGCACGGGAAAGAGCTGTCCTTTGACGAAATCAAGTTCTTTGTCGACGGATTTACGGACGGCTCGGTACCGGACTATCAAGCTTCGGCGCTGCTTATGGCCATATGCCTTAAGGGTATGAGTGACAGCGAAATATCAAATCTCACCTTATGTATGGCGCAGTCGGGCGATATGAACGATATGAGCAAAATAGACGGCGTGTCCTGCGATAAGCACTCAACCGGCGGCGTCGGTGATAAAACCTCACTTATAGTCGCTCCCATTGCCGCAAGCTGCGGTCTGAAGGTTGCCAAAATGAGCGGCAGAGGTCTCGGCCACACGGGCGGTACGGTTGATAAGCTGGAGTCTATTCCCGGCTACAACACAGCAATGGCAAGCGACAGCTTTTTTAAACAGGTAAACAAAATCGGAATTTCTCTGATAGGTCAGACCGGAAATCTCGCACCTGCCGACAAAAAGCTTTACGCACTTCGCGATGTAACAGCCACCGTGGATGACAGGGCTCTTATCTCTGCGAGCATTATGAGCAAAAAGCTTGCGGCAGGCGACAAAAATATAGTTCTCGATGTGAAATGCGGAAGCGGCGCATTTATGAAAAACGAAAATGACGCCGCGGCTCTCGCAAAAACAATGGTCGGCATAGGCAAAAGCTGCGGCAGAAACATCATAGCCGTTATAACAAATATGGACGAGCCGCTCGGCAGAAATGTCGGAAATGCGCTTGAGGTTATCGAGGCAGTCGACGTTTTACGCGGTAACGGTGACAAGAGCCTTCGCGAATTATCTGTTTATCTCGCCGCAAATATGCTGTCGCTCTCATTCCGAAGGGACATAGACGAGTGTATTATAGAAGCGACAAATGCGCTCGACAGCGGCAGAGCCTTTGATAAATTCCGTGAGCTTGTTGAGGCTCAGGGCGGAGACGTCGATTATATAAATGATACAAGCCTCTTCAAAAAAGACAAATGCGTTCGCGACATATTATCTCCGTGCGACGGATACATCTTTTCGGCGGACACCGGAAAGATAGGCGAAGCCGCCGTGATACTCGGCGCAGGCAGAGAGAAAAAGGACGACAAAATCGATATGGCTGCGGGAATTGTACTCCGCAAAAAGACCGGCGAAAGAGTTAATAAGGGCGACGCTCTGGCAACGCTTTACACCTCATGCGAAGCAAGGGCCGACAGTGCCGAAAAGCTGTATTTAAATGCAATTAAAATAGCCGACAATCCGCCCGAAAAGAAAAAGCTTATATACGGTACAATTAAATAATACTTTCCCCTCCCGGTTTCGGATAAAACCGCAATTTCGCGGCAAACTCATTATGGCAGACGAAAACGGGGGGGATTTTTATGCCGAAAAAATACAATACAATTATAATCGGCGGCGGAACGGCAGGTCTTACCGCGGCAATTTACACCGCTCGCCAAAATAAGAGTGTCGCGGTTTTCGAAAACGGAATATTCGGCGGTCAGATAGTCGATTCGCCGAGAATAGAAAACTACCCGGGCTTTTGCGAAATCAGCGGTGACGAATTTTCTGATAGGCTGTTAAAGCAGGCGTTAAAGCTCGGTGCAGAGCTTATTAAAAAAAGAGTAGCCGCAATTAAGCTTGAGGGTGAGAACAAATATGTTATTTCTGCTGACGGCGAAAAAACTCAATGCGATAAAATTATAATTGCGGTCGGTACAAGACCGCGTCCGCTTTATCTTGAAAACGAACGTGAGCTTTTGGGCAGAGGCATTTCATACTGCGCGGTTTGCGACGGTGCATTTTTCAAAAGTAAAACGGTTGCCGCGGTCGGCGGCGGCAGCTCGGCTCTGCAAAGCGCAAGGCTGCTGGCAGAGCTTTGCAAAAAGGTGTATGTGATTCACAGACGGAATGAATTTCGCGGCGAACAAAGGCTCTGTGAAGAGTTAAAGTCCTTTCATAACATCGAGTTTTTGTTAAACAGCGAAATAAAAAAGATAAACGGCAAGACGAGGCTCGAAAGTGTTTTAGTTAAAAATAATCTAAGCGGTGAAGAAACGGTTCTTCCGCTTGACGGGCTCTTTGTCGCAATAGGCAAGGAGCCGCAAAACGAAATATTTGCCGAGGTCACAGAGCTTGATGAAAACGGATACATCAAGGCGGACGAGAGCTGTAAAACAAGCACGGACGGAATATACGCCGCAGGCGACTGCCGAACAAAGGCATTTCGTCAGCTTACGACTGCGGCGGCGGACGGAACAGTTGCGGCGTTGTCGCCGTAATTTCCCTGCCGATTTTCAAATTACGAAACACAGCGTGAAAAAATTAAAAATCCACACGATTCGGCCGAGCGTTTATAAGGCAGTTTTGCTTCTCAGCTTCACAGCCGTACATTTTTTATGCGAAAACCGATGCTTCCTTATGAACGCTCAACCTTATTATTGATACACGGCGGTTTCGGCGCGGCACGGTAACAAATAAGGTGAAAAAATGAAACTCATAGGCGTGGCAGTAAACTGCAGAGCTGTTTTTTTAGGCTCTCTTTTAGGTCTGTTGTTTAAAAAGGGTATTCCGGAACGCGTGCAAAAAAGTCTTAACTATGCGCTGTCGCTGTGCGTGCTCTACATAGGAATCAAGGGTTCGCTTAAAGGCGAAAATACATTGATTGCCGCCCTGTCGCTCGCGATAGGAACAATAATAGGCGAGCTCATTGACATTGACAGGCATTTAAACAAATTCGGCGACTTTTTGCAAAAGAAGCTGAGCCGCAATACCGAAAATTCATCGTTCGGCGAGGGCTTTGTAAATGCCACGCTTTTCACCTGCGTCGGAGATATGGCAATAGTCGGCGCGATTGAAGCCGGTATGCAGGGCAGCTTTTCAACATACTATGCAAAAGCTCTGCTCGACTGCTTTTTTGTGATGATAATGACTACCACATTCGGAATAGGCTGTTTCTTCTCCGGGATTATAGTTTTTGTCTACGAAGCGATTTTGACGCTCGGCGCCGGCTTTCTCTCGTCATTTCTCTCCGACAGTATGATAAACGAGATGTCGTGCGTCGGCTCCGTGCTTATAATAGCCATAGCTCTCAACACAATGAAGGTCACAAAAATAAAGGTTGCAAACCTGCTGCCGTCGGCATTTATGCCGCTCTTACTGTGCCTTTTTATTCATTGACTTTTACTCTTTTTATGCTATATTATATGTGGTTATATTTGATTTTTTGGGGGAATTGTAATTGAAGATTATTGTTGCAGGTGACGGTAAGGTCGGTGCCACGCTTACACGTCAGCTGACTGCAGAGGGATATGACATTACTCTTATCGACTCAAACAAGGATGTTTTGAGCTCAAGCATGGAGCAATTCGACATAATGACCGTACACGGCAACTGTGCCACCAAAGACACGCTGCTAAAGGCGGGAATTACAGACACCGACCTCATAATAGCCGCCACAAGCGCGGACGAGGTAAATCTTTTGTGCTGCATTACCGCTCACGGACTTAACAAGAATCTGCACACAATAGCGCGAATCCGCAATCCCGAATACAGCAGTCAAATCTATGATATGCGCGATATGTATGCGCTGTCCATGACCGTAAACCCCGAAAAGCAGGCGTCAAATGCCATAGAAAAGCTTCTCAGATACCCGGGATTTTTAAAGCATGACACCTTTGCTAAGGGGCGCGTCGATATAGTTGAGCTGCGCGTCAAAAGCGACAGCAAGCTCTGCAACATTCCTCTGAGCTCCCTGCCAGCGCAGACAAAGTGTAACGTACTTGTTTGTGCGGTAATCAGAAACGGTGAAGCACTCGCACCAAACGGCGATTTCGTCTTACAGGCCGGCGACAGAATATTTGTCACGGCGTCTGTGGACAACCTCTCAATGCTTTTGAAGAGTCTCGGTATGACGCCGAAAAAAACCAAAAACATACTTATCTGCGGCGGCGGAAAAATCAGCTATTACCTTGCAAAGCGTCTTGAAAAAAGCAGCGTTTCGGTAACTCTTGTAGAGAAAGACGAAAAACGCTGTGTTGAGCTTGCCTCGCTTCTGCCGACAACGAATATAATCCACGGCGACGCGAGCGATCAAAATCTTCTCAACAGTGAGGGGCTGGCCGACTGCGAGGCGGTTGTTACCGCCACCGGGCTTGACGAAATGAATATGATAATTTCGCTCTATGCCAACAATGTGGGTGTTCCGCAGACAATAACAAAGCTCAGCCGAATAGACAGCGGCAGTATTCCTTCAAACATTCCGCTCGGCAGCATCATCTGTCCCAAGGAGCTGTGCTGCAACTCAATAGTACGCTATGTCAGAGCCATACAAAATCAAAGCGGTGCGGCAATCGCCGTTCACTTTATCGCAGACGGTCAGGCGCAGGCTATAGAATTCCGAGTTGACGAGCAGACAAAGCATTGCGGAGAGGCTCTTAAGGATATAAAAATTCGCAAAAACGTCCTTGTTGTCTGTATAACGCACGGCGGCAAAATTGAAATACCCAACGGTAATTCTTCGTTTAAAAAAGGTGACGGCATCATTATTGTCACAAGCAGCGGAGATGTGGTGCGACAGCTTAACGACATATTTATTTAATGGGGTAAAAGTGCTTTATGAACTATAAAATGATGGGTCGTATTTTTGCGGAAATATTGGCGCTCGAAGCGTTTTTTATGCTTCCGCCGCTGTTTATAAGCGTATATGACGGAGTCGATGATGCGGCAAAGGCCTTTTTATATACAATAGGCATACTGATAGCGGTATCCGCATTTTTGTGGCTTATCTGCCGCAAAGCAAAGCGCGGCTTTTACGCTCAGGAGGGCATAGTTTGCGTTGGCCTCGGCTGGATTTTTTTAAGTCTTTTCGGTGCACTGCCCTTTTTTATATCGGGCGAAATACCGTTTTACATCGACGCGTTTTTTGAGATGGTTTCGGGTTTTACAACGACCGGTGCGTCAATAGTGCCCGTTGTTGAGGACTTATCACGCGGAATTTTATATTGGCGAAGCTTCAGCCATTGGCTCGGCGGAATGGGTGTGCTTGTATTTTTGCTTGCCATTGTCCCGTCAAATTCAAAATCGGGCGGCTCGCGGCTGCACCTTTTAAAGGCGGAAAGCCCGGGCCCCGATGTCGGTAAGCTCGTACCAAAAATGCGCGATACCGCCATGATACTGTATGTACTGTATATAGGACTTACTCTTTTGAATATATTGTTTTTGCTCGCCGGAAAAATGCCTCTTTTTGACGCGCTGTGCACGGCATTCGGCACCGCAGGAACCGGCGGCTTCGGAATCAAAAATGACAGCATAACGGGTTACAGCGTTTATATACAGTGGGTTTGCACCGTGTTTATGATGCTCTTCGGCGTAAACTTCAACTGCTATTACTTACTCATTATGCGCCAATTCAAGGCACTCTTTAAAAATGAGGAGGTTCGCTGTTACTTCGGAATTTCAATTATGAGTGCTGCGCTGATAGCCGTTGACATCCGTAAAATATACCCGACTATTCACGAAACGATTCGCCACGCCTGCTTCCAGGTAGCAAGTATCATGACGACTACGGGCTTTGCGACTACGGATTTTGACACATGGCCGAGCTTCTCAAAAACCATTTTGCTTACACTTATGGTCATAGGCGCGTGCGCCGGCTCTACCGGCGGCGGTCTCAAGTGTGCAAGAGTTCTGTTGCTTTTCAAAAATTTACGCAGAAACATTCACAAGATACTTCACCCGAGAAGAGTTCAGGTTGTACACGTAGACGGCACACCCGTTGACGAAAAAATAATCAACGGCACAAGCGTTTATCTCGCCGCATATTTTATTTTGGTTGTTCTGAGTATACTGCTTATATCGGTTGACAATAAGCCGCTTGTAACAAATTTGTCCGCTGTTCTCTCTTGCTTCAACAACATAGGCCCAGGTCTTGAGATAGTCGGACCCACCGGAAACTTCAGCTCTTACGGCGCGTTTTCAAAGCTTGTGCTGATATTTGATATGCTCGCCGGCAGACTTGAGATATTCCCGATTTTGGCTCTTATTTCAAGGGGCGCATGGAAAAAAGCTTGACGCACCGTATACCGCACATTTATATTTTAAGCTCCCGATTTCGTTCGGGAGCTTTTTTGCGATTTGCTTTACTCTCCATCGGTGCACAGCCGATTGTCATTTAAATAAAAACGAGCGCGTAACCTTTGTCTCTTCTTTACCCTGCTTAAAGTCAAACCGGAAATGCATATATCTCGGCTTTGTAAAACCTTAAGATCAATAAAACAAGCTGCCCTCCCCGGTCGCTTTGTGCGATAAGGAGGGCAGCTTTATGCTTATTCGGTTTTATTTTGTTTGCCGATTATTATTTCTTGCCTTTTTTAGCGAGCTTTTCGGCTTTTTTCTGTGCCTTGTATGCGGCGTCCTCAGCCTTAAGTCTTTCAACCTCGGCGTCTCTTGCCTTTTTAGCCTCTGCCTCTCGCTCGGTCGCCTCGTCATAGAGAGCCTCTATCTCACCGAAATGCTGATAGTACTTCTCCTGATTTATAAGGCGTTCGGCATCAAGATACGGCTTTGCGGCACGGTTAAAGTATGCGTGCCTGTCCATTTCCTTCTTAGACATATCGCGCGCCTGCTTGCGCTCGCTTGCAGTCTTTTTGATATCTGCACGAAGCATCTGAACCTTTTCGCTGTTGCCAGCCTTTTTGGCGTCGCTAAGCTCGGTATAAAGCGTCTTGAGTCTGTCGTCGCAAGCGTCCTCTTGGTCAAAGTACTTCTCAAGCACGGAGAAGTCAAGGCGCTCGAACTTAACTGACGGGTCGCCGTAATACTTATGTATGGCCTTATAAGCTGACTTTTTCTTTTTGGCAACCGAAATCGCAAACTTGCGTATCTGCTTTTCTTCGCTGTCGGTCTTGGGAAGAGCCTTAGCCTCGGCAAGCTCCTTGTTTATATCGTCAAGAGTGATTTTGCGAAGGCCTTCAAGTCCACCGTCGTAAACCTTTTTATATGTCTTGAGCTGATACTTAACAAGATTAGACGAGAACTTATCAAGCTCCTCGCATACGAATTTGGCAATCTCAATGTCCTCATTCTTCTGAACAGCTGCCTTGTAAGCCTTTTTCTGAGCCTTCTTTTCGGCCTTGTCACTGATGCCCTTGTACCACTTTTTTCTGACATCAACGGGCTTTTCGGCGGCGAGAGCTCTTGACTCTCTGATTATATCGACAGCCTCTACAAGCTCTTTATCCTCAATAGCGCCGTTGTTGTAGTCCTCAAACATAGCGCGTACCTTGAGCACCTTAACCACGGACTTCTGTTTTCTCTCGTTAAAGTCATACCAGAAATAAGGTACGACGTTGAGAAGAGCACCGAGAGCCGAGAAGAGTATGAGCACCTTAAGGAGGTTTTCGAGAATATTCGGGTCGTAAAGTGCGGAATATGCGTTGCTGTAATTGTTCTGGCCGTTTGCCATCTGTTCGGAGAGTATTTCTCCTACGGTTTTGCCGTCGCCGAGCATTCTGCCGAGAATGTCGGGATTTGATGTGACGGCAAGAGCGTTATCGGTTGTGATACCGCCTCTCTTGTATACTACGGGAAGAACGGCACTCGTAAGAAGTGCGATAACGGTACCGATTGTAGCAACTGCCGAGAACATACCGTCAATTCTCTCACCGCTCTTATACTGCTGATAATCACGAATGTCTGCCTGAATTGCGGGGTTTAAAATAAGCGCAAACGAACCCATAAACGCATTGAGGTAAAGGCAACCCATAATAGCCCAAATGGTGGAGCCGTTCATCTGAGAGGTAAACGGAAGCATCATAAGAATGAATATGATGTTCATAATATTCGTGACAACAAGCACGAACTTTTTGCCCCATTTTCTGATGCACATGGGAGCTAAGATCATACCCCAAAGCGAAGCGTTGCCGTAAATGGTAACAACAAGTCCGTATACGTTACCGGAGCAAACGCCGCCGTAGTTATAAAGCCAATAGAGAACGTTTGCATACGATGCCTCAAGGAAGCCTATCCAGCCGGCAAAGGAGATTATCCAGAAGTACTTGTTGCCGGCAACCTCTCTGAGAGCGTCGGAGAACTTGATTTGAATAACGTGCGTTCTCGCCTGAACTATCTTTTCCTGAGTGTTCTTATAAACGAGTATGCAAAGAAGTATACCGCCGATACCGATTAACGGATAAAGAAGTCTGTAAACACGGATATCGGTCGAATTCGTGTGGAAAACATTCTGAGCTATAATCGGTGTAATAAGGTTTACTATGGTCGGAGCGAGTGAATAAACGACGATCTTTATAGCCGCAACATCGGCTCTCTCCTGTGAATTCGGCGAAAGAACGTGTATAAGATTCTCATAGCTGTCATAGAAGAAATAATAGAAGAAATGCAAGAGCAGGTTGAAAATAAGTATCAAAGTGCACTTTACAAAATATGCCCTTGTTACGCCGAAAAGCATTCCCTCACCGAACAAAGCACCGAACTTATCGTACGGGAACCACACCATCAGCACACAGATTATTGTGGTCGGAATACCCATTGACACTATGTAGGGTCTGTACTTACCCGCTTTATTTCTTGTGTTATCAATAATATTTGCCCTGATTCCCGTAAGCGGGATATTGGCAAGAACTGCAATAACATAAAGAACATACATATCCGTCGGATTTACGCCGAGTGTACTCGAAATAAGAGTGTTACCCGTCGCAAGAAGACAAGCGGTACCGAGAGTTATGATGAAATACGCACCGATGCCGCCGACAGAATACGCCGCTACCTCTTTAAAGGGCATATATTTGCCCTCTGGCGGCCTTCTCCAGTAGGTCTTAATGTTGTCAGCCAAAGTACTGAGCTGTTCCTTTAACTTCATTCGATTTCCTCCCATATTTTTATACAACATTGTTATTCTAACACAAAACGATAGGCTTTTCAATAAACTTTTATATCTGTATTGTCAAAAAAACTATAAAAAAATTCACAATAACACACAAAACTCACATATATCCAAAAAATACCCGTTTTCCTTGAAAAATCAGCACAAAACGGATATTATATAACTATAATAAGGTTTAAAAATTTGTTTGATTTTATTTTACAAGGAGAGCTTTTGTATGTCGGATGTAATCATAATCGGAGCAGGTCCTGCCGGCATTTCGGCGGCGTTGTATACAATTCGCAGCGGTCTTGAAACCACAGTGATAACTGCGGGAGACAGTGCGCTCGCAAAGGCCGAAAAAATCGAAAACTATTACGGTTTTGCCGAACCGATTAGCGGAAAAGAGCTTTTGACACGCGGAATTGACGGTGCCGAAAGGCTCGGAGTGAAATTCACGAACAAGCAGGCGGTGTCGATTGAATATGAGGACGGCGGGTTCTCCGTCGTCACCTCGGACGACAAAAATCACAGGTGCAAGGCGATACTTTTGGCGACCGGCAGCAGACGGCTCGCACCTAATATAGAGGGCTTGACCGAATTCGAAGGCAAAGGGGTCAGCTACTGCGCGGTCTGTGACGCATTTTTTTACAGAAACAAAAACGTCGGCGTTCTCGGCTCCGGCGAATACGCTCTGCACGAGGCCAAAATTCTCGCAAAAACATCAAAAAGCGTTACCGTGTTCACAAACGGCGAAGAGCCGACGGCAGTATTTCCCTCAGAATTTACAATTGTTAAAGAACCGTTGTCGACTCTCACGGGTGACACAAAAATCGAAAAAGCCGTTTTGCGCGACGGTACCGAGGTAAAAATCGACGGCATTTTCGTAGCCTACGGAGTGGCTTCATCGGCAGCTCTCGCCCAAAAAGCAGGAGCGGTGACAATCGGCGGCAAAATCAGGGTCAACGATTCTATGATGACGAACGTAAACGGCCTTTTTGCGGCAGGCGACTGCACAGGCGGTCTTTTGCAGGTATCAAAAGCCGTCGGCGACGGCGCGGCGGCAGGTATGGCAATAATAAAATATGTCAAAAGGGAAAAATAGAGTCGCCGAAAATATCCGATATAAAAAACGACCCTTGACCGTAGGTTTTAAGCCGGCTGTCAAGGGTCGTTCTTTTTTTAATTTTTGATTGTTATATCGTTTCGTGGAAGGTTCTCTTTATGACCTCACTCTGCTGTTCCCTTGAGAGCTTATGGAAATTGACCGCATAGCCCGAAACACGAATGGTGAGATTGGGATATTTAGTCGGGTCGTTATAAGCCTCAACAAGCATTTCGCGGTTCATAACATTGACGTTCAGGTGATGCGCACCGTTTTTAAAATAGCCGTCAAGAATCGACACAAGATTAGCCGTTCTCTCGTCTCTCGTTTTGCCGAGTGCTGCGGGAACGATTGAAAACGTATTTGAAATTCCGTCGCGGCACTGTGAATAGGGCATCTTGGCAACTGAGTTGAGCGATGCGAGCGCGCCGTTCTTTTCGCGATTATGCATGGGGTTGGCACCGGGAGCAAACGGCTCGCCCTTCTTTCTCCCGTCGGGCGTGGAGCCTGTCTTTTTGCCGTACACGACATTGGAGGTTATTGTGAGTGCCGAAAGCGTATGCTCTGCGTTTCTGTAAGCCGGAGTCTTGCGAAGCTCGGCTATTGTGTCCTCAAGCAATGCTTTTGCGATATTGTCAACACGGTCGTCGTCGTTTCCGTACTTCGGGAAATCACCTGTCGTCTCAAAATCGACTATATATCCGTTCTCGTCACGTATGGGCTTAACATTTGCGTACTTGATAGCCGAAAGAGAGTCTGCGGCAACCGAGAGTCCCGCTACGCCGAATGCCATAAAGCGGTGCACATCGGTATCGTGAAGTGCCATTTGGATTTTCTCATACGCATACTTATCGTGCATAAAATGAATTACATTCATAGTATTGACATAAAGCCTGCAAAGCCATTTAAGGTAAGTCTTGTATCTCTCAACCACCTCGTCGTAATCAAGCCTGTCGCCCTCAATCGGGTTAGTCTGCGGGCCTATTTTTTCGCAGTAAACATTGTCATATCCGCCGTTTAATGCGAGAAGTAAAAGCTTTGCAAGGTTGCAGCGCGCACCGAAAAACTGCATCTGCTTGCCTACCTGCATAGCGGAAACGCAGCAGGCTATGGCATAATCGTCGCCGTAAATCGGGCGCATAACGTCGTCGTTTTCATATTGTATGGAGTCGGTGTCCTCCGAAACCTCGGCGCAAAAACGTTTAAAGTTTTCGGGCAAGCCCTGCGACCAGAGAACAGTCATATTGGGCTCCGGAGCCGAGCCGAGAGTGTAAAGCGTATTGAGCATTCTGTACGAATTTTTCGTGACGAGAGTTTTACCCTCGTTTGTCATACCACCGATGCTCTCGGTTATCCACATAGGGTCGCCGCCGAACAGCTCATTGTATTCGGGAGTGCGAAGATGGCGAGCCATACGTAGTTTCATAACAAAATCGTCTATCAGCTCCTGAGCACCGCTCTCAGTGAGTACGCCCCTATTGATGTCGCGTTCAATATAGATGTCAATGAACGTGCTTGTCCTGCCGAGCGACATAGCCGCTCCGTTCTGCTCCTTGATTGCGGCAAGATATGCAAAGTAAAGCCACTGAATCGCCTCGCGCGCGTTGCTTGCCGGCGAAGATATGTCATAGCCATACATCTGCGCCATTTGCTTGAGCATTTCCATAAAGTTAAGCTGTTTTTGCAGCTCCTCACGCAGCCTTATGACCTCCTCTGTCATATCCTTATTTTCAAGCGCGATTTTATCTGCCTTTTTAAATTCGATAAGCGTATCCATACCGTAGAGGGCAACTCTGCGATAGTCTCCTATTATTCTGCCTCTTCCGTAGGCGTCGGGCAAACCGGTGAGCAGCGCAATATGGCGTGCCTTTCTCATCTCACTCGTATAGGCTCTGAATACTCCGTCGTTGTGAGTTGTCTTATATCTGAACTCGTCCTCGATTTTGTCGGACAGCTCATAGCCGTAAGCCTTTGCCGCCTCACGCGCCATACGCATACCGCCGAAGGGATTTACACCTCGGCGCAGGGGACTGTCGGTCTGAAGACCCACGATAAGCTCCTTTTCCTTGTCAAGATAACCGGGCGCATAGGTGACGAGAGATGAAACGGTTTCGGTATCGACAGACAAAACTCCGCCGTTTTCACGTTCCTTGTCAAGAAGCTTTGAAAACTTTTCCATAAGCTCCTTTGTACGCTCGGTGGCTCCGCTCAAAAAGGAGCTGTCGCCCGTATATTCCGTGTAATTCCTTTTGATGAAATCACTGACGTTTACTTTTTCGTTCCATTCGCCGGGATTAAAGCCTTCCCACGCTCTTGAAAACTCCATTTGCCATCTTCCTTTCACAGATGCCTCGAGGCATATATACATAAATAAATTACAATATAAAAGGGCAGCCCCCGAAAAAGAGGCTGCCCAGACGGTCGGCTTTTTATACGCCGCGTTCCCCGGCAGTTTAGCCTGCCTGCCCAAATGGGCTTTCCGTCAGTTGCACGGCGCCTATATATTGTGGTGCTATTATATCACCACACAATATATATGTCAACATATAAATTAAAAATGTTTATTCTGCGCTCTTCAGCGATTCAACCATATCTATCTTTTTAAGCCTGAAATACATAACGAAGTTGACTATCGCCGTAAACAGCACAGTAAGCAAAATACTTGCGAGATAGCTGATAGCCGTCATTTCCTTACCGAACATAATATAGTCCGTCTCAATGGTGCTCATAACATACGCGTGAAGAATTATACCCAGAACTATACCGAATATCACACCGAAAATCGTCAGTACAATATTTTCGCGGTACACGTAAAAGGCAAGCTCCTTGTTGTAGAAACCGAGAACCTTGAGCGTTGCAAGCTCACGCCTGCGCTCGGTGATGTTGATGTTATTGAGGTTATAGAGAACCACAAACGCCAAAAGCCCCGCAGCAACTATCAGTATTACAACTATAAACAGTAGGCTGTTCATAACTGAGCTTATCTGTTTCTCGGTGGTGCTGTTCATAGAAACCGAATTTATCGCGCTCAAATCCATAAGCTGCTTTGACAGAGTCTCGTCGTCCACGGTACCGTCCGTTTTAATGAAGATGGTATTGAGCGAAGCCGTCTCGTTAAAAAGCTGCTTATATACATTCGGCGTCATATAAATGTAGTGGTACATATAGTTTTCGACTATTCCTGCGACCTTTACGGGTTCGGTTGCAGTGCCTGTCTCGCTCGTCTTGAAGGTCACGGTGTCACCCACGGAAACACCTAGAGTCTTGGCGAGCTTTTCGGTTATGATAACACCGGAATCATCCATAACATAGGTGTTTTTGCCGTCGCGCGACGAAAGGTTAACGTAATCCGCCATTCGTGAGGTATCCTGCGGAACTATGACATACGCGGTTTTTTCTTCACCGTTTGCGTCGGTATAGAGCATTGAGCGATATGTCTGCAAATACTCCGTAACACCGTTCATGGTATTGACCTCGGCAAGCGACTGACGTTTTTCCGCTCGTGTAGCCTCGGAATTTATACCTGCGGTACCGGCAAAATGCCACACCTTTTCAAACTGGTTGCCCGTCATTGATTTTATTGAATCGTTGAGTCCGAAGCCGACAAGCAGCAGAGCCATACAGCCCGCAACGCCGGCTATTGTCATAAACAGGCGTTTTTTATATCTGAACAGGTTTCTGCAAGCCGCCTTCTGTGCGAAGTTGAGGTGCTTCCAAATAAATCCGACTTTTTCGAGAAGTATGCGTTTGCCCGCCTTCGGTGCCTCGGGGCGCATCAGCAGTGCCGGCGATGAGCTCAGCACGCGATAGCACGCAGCCAGCGTCGCTCCGGTCGTACAAATAATCGCAAGAAGCGAAGCGAGCAATGCGTCAAATACGTCCGGCTTCACCACGGTATTATGAAGCCCTATATACACAAGCTTATACGTGTTAACCGTGAGCAGGGGTATTGTGCTCTCGCCGAGAAGCACGCCGAGCACGCTGCCGATTGCGGTAGCAAGCAGAGCATAAAGCACATATTTTGCCGCTATCGCGCCCTTCGTGTAGCCGAGAGCCTTTAATGTGCCTATCTGCGTTCTCTGCTCCTCGACCATTCGCGTCATGGTTGTGAGAGATACCAAAGCGGCAACAAGGAAGAATATCACAGGGAACACCGAGCCTATTGAGCCCATACCGTCCGTATCACTCTTATATGCCGTGTAAGACGGAATGGTTTCGCGGTCAAGCACATACCATGTGGGCTTTTCCACGTTTAATATCTTATCCTCGGAGTCCTCAAGCTTTTGCTGCGCCGCTTCAAGCTCGTCGGCAAGGTCCTGCTTTGCCTGCTCGTACTCCTCATTTTTGCGGTCAAGCTCGATTTGAGCATCCTGAATTTGTTTTTCAGCCTCTTCAAGAGCCGCCGGAGCCTCGTTGACCTTTTTCTGCGCATCCTGAAGTGCCGTTCCGCCGTTATTTACGGCGGTTTGAGCGGCAGCTACCTGCTGCTTGGCATTATCTATTGTGTTTCGCGTATTGGCAAGCTGAGTTTTGTAGAACTGAAGCGTCGCCTTTGCGGCTATGAGATTATAGCTCTTTTGGAGATACTCATCAGAGGACATGGAGCCCTTGCCGTCATCAAGCTCCTTTTGCATTCTCTCAATCTCCGCCGCGGAATCCGAGACCTGCGATTCAAGCTCCTTATACTTTTTTTCCGCATCGACAAGCGAGGCCTTTGCGCTGTCTATCTGGCTTTGACTTACAACGAGAGTATTGGCGTTTGAATTGATAAGGTCCTGCGCATTCTGTATTTCAAGCTTTTTTCTTGCAAGCTCCGCCTTACCGGTTTCTATTGCCGCCTGGGCGTCCAAAAGCTGCTGATACGCGTCGCCGAGCTGACCCATTGCGGTGTCCTTGTCCTCTTCGAACTTCAGCTTTGCATCGTTTATATATGTCGCCGTTTCGTTTTTATATTCGCTGTATCTTATGTCGCAGCGTCTGTCGGCTATGCCGTTTATTCTGTCTTTTACCTTTGAAATAAGCTCGGTGTAATCGCTTGAATAGCATCCGAGTGCCATGGCATCCTTAACGGTTATATGAACGCTTGTATAGCAGGACATCGTAAAGGCCTGCTTCGGGACTATCAAAAATCCGTTTATTCTGCCCGTGCCTATCGCCGCGGAGCCTCTGTCGCTGTCCATATACATTGACGTCGTACCGACGCCGACAATCGTAAATTCATCGGTGGCAAGATATTTGCTCACCTTTTCATCGGTGCCTGTGGTGAGCTTTACCGTGTCGCCTATTTTATATCCCGTAGCGTCAAGAAAGCTGCGGTCTGCTATACACTCGTTATAGCCCTGGGGAAAACGCCCCTCGCTGACTCTTACAAGGCTTATGCCGTCGTTTAGTGACATTACCTTTGTAACGGCCTCGGAGTTGCCGGTATCGCAGAGAAAATCCTGCTCATATGTGCCCTCCGCGTCCTGCACGCCGTCAACCTTTTTAAGCGCGTCAACATCCTTATCGGTCATACCGAGAGTCCCCGCGACTCTTATATCCATAAGGTTTTCACTGTCGTATTGCTTATCCGCCGAGGCCTGCATGGCCGGCTTTGCGGCGCGCAGTCCCGAAAAGAACGCTACGCCCAAAACAACGATAAGGGTTATAGACAGGAACCTGCTGAAATTCAGCTTTATTTCCCGCTGAAAATCTTTTCTCATTCCTTTTGTCATTTAACGTGTACCTCTCTCTGTCAAATATAATATTCGGTATTTTACCACTCGATATACTCGACGGGAGTCGGGTGCTCGTTGAGAAGAAGCTTGTCAACTCTGCCGTTTTTGACCTTAATTACCTTGTCTGCCATGGGAGCTAGTGCTGAGTTGTGGGTGATTACAATAACTGTAACTCCTTTTTCACGGCAAGTGTCCTGCAAGAGCTTCAGTATTGATTTACCGGTTATATAGTCGAGCGCACCCGTAGGCTCGTCACATAAAAGCAGCTTGGGGTTTTTTGCAAGTGCTCGCGCTATTGAGACTCTCTGCTGCTCGCCGCCGGAGAGCTGAGCCGGAAAATTATCAAGCCTGTTGCCGAGTCCGACATCCTTCAAAACATCCTTCGCACTGAGCGGGTTTTTTGATATTTGAAGCGCAAGCTCCACGTTTTCAATCGCCGTGAGGTTACCGACAAGGTTATAGAACTGAAATACAAAGCCGACGTCGTCGCGGCGGTATTTGGTAAGCTCGTTTTCGTTGAATTTGGTTATATCTACATTGTCAACGTAAATCGTACCGGACGTAGCGGTGTCCATTCCGCCGAGAATGTTAAGTATCGTCGTTTTTCCGGCTCCGCTCGGACCTACTATTACAACAAATTCGCCCTTGTCTATGCCGAAGCCTATTTCATCGACGGCTTTTATTTCAACCTCGCCCATTTTGTAGGTCTTGGTTACGTCTCTGACCTCAATAAATGCCATATTTCAAATCCTCTTTTCCTTGTCTGTAACTTAATTATTCTATACCCTTGAGAGCTTCTATTTCGGACTTGTCCACCTGAATTTTCGCGTCCTTTAAAAGCTTCACCTCGTGGCGGTCAACCACAAGCGGAGCGGCATCGGGACGTCGGTCGAGCCTTATCTTCAGGATTCCCGTTATAAGGTTGTTCTCTATAACAGTTCCTCTGCCCTCTCGCGTTTCCACAAGTGCTCCGACCTTGGGGGTATGCCTTAAAAGATGCTCGTAGGCGTCCTGCTCGTATTTAAGACAGCACATAAGTCTGCCGCAGGTGCCGCTTATTTTTACGGGATTCAGCGACAAGCCCTGCTCCTTTGCCATTTTTATAGAAACAGGCTGAAAATCGCCGAGAAAGGTCTTGCAGCAAAACGGTCTGCCGCAGATGCCGAAGCCGCCGAGCATTTTGGCTTCGTCTCTCACGCCTATCTGCCTTAGTTCTATTCTTGTTCTGAACACGGACGCAAGGTCCTTTACAAGCTCTCTGAAGTCCACCCTGCCGTCGGCGGTAAAGTAGAACAGTATCTTGCCGCCGTCAAAGGTGTATTCAACGTTTACAAGCTTCATATCGAGCTTGTGCTTAAGTATTTTTTCTTCGCAGACGGAAAATGCCTTCTTCTCTTTTTCGGCGTTTTCCTTGACTCTTTCGAGGTCGGCCTTTGTAGCGGCTCTTATAACCGATTTGAGCGGCTTTACTATTTCGCTGTCATCGACAACGGAGTTACCCATTGTGACCTCGCCGCACTCCACGCCGCGCGCGGTTTCGACTATTGCCCTGTCGCCCTTCTCAAACGTTTTGCCGTCAGGGTCGAAGTAGTATACCTTGCCCACCTCTTTAAATCGTATTCCGACAACTTCTGCCATTTGTATGTCTTCCTTTCGGAGCTATTTTATATTATTTACCCACAGCCTCTCGCAGCTTATAGCAAAGCGAGGTAAGCAGCAGATTTTGATTCTGATTCATTGCCGCGCCGTCAAAAAGCTCATCGAGCACGCCGCAGCATCGGTATAATTTATCGGCCGTGAGTGCCGATGACAGCTCTCCTGCCGTTTCGGAAAATTCCGGAGTCGCCGCCGCATGCAGCTTGATTTTAACGGCGTCGAGAAAAATGCTTTTGAGACAGAGAACCGTATTTTTAAATCCCGTCCTGTCCTTTTCAAGAGGGCTCACCGCAGCCAAAAGAGACGTTTCCGCGGGACTTAACAGCGCCTTAGCTATTTTTTGCGCCAAATCGGCGGTATCCTCGTCAAAAAGAGCCGAGTCATTTTCAGACCCGAGCGAAAATACCGTCGCACGCGACAGCACCGTGTCAAGCATAGCCGAGCGGCTTGGACACGTCATAATAAAATACACGTATGAGGGCGGCTCCTCAAATATTTTGAGAAGTGCGTTCTCACCGCTGTCGTTCATATTTTGAACTTCTTTTAAAATGTACACCTTTTTGTCACCGTCATTCGGCAGGACAAAGCAATCGGAGCGCACGGCGCGGCAGGCGTCAACCTTAAACGCCGCGTCGGAGCTTATGTCTCCGTATTCACGCATATCCGGGTGCGACAAAGCCTCACATTTAACGCATGACGGGCAAACACCGCACGGATGTGCGCCGCCGCTCACGCAAAGCAGACTCTGCGCTATAAAACGCGCCGCCGAAAGCCGCAGCTCGGCAGAGCCGCCCTCAATAAGCATCGTATTAGGGAACGATAAGGTGTTTATATACGGCAAAACCTCTTTTTTAAAGCTCTCGCCGAATGAAGAAATGTCTGCCGTCATATCTTATAGAACTGCTCGACATCCACCACAAAGACCGTGGCTCCGCCAACCGAAACTTCAACTGGAACGGTCAGCATGGAATCGCCTATATATGTTGAATTAACGGGAGTAGTCTGCTTGCGCTGACTTGAAAACTCCTCTATTACGGCAAGCGCGTCACCGACCTTTTCGTCCTCCACACCCGTGAGCATGGTGACGTTACCCGCACGGAGAAATCCGCCGGAGGTGGCAAGCTTTGTTACCATAAAGCCAGCCTTGTTAAGCTCGGAGATGACCAAGGATGCATCCTCGTTGTTGACAATAGCTATTAAAAGTTTCATAATGTCCTCCTTTCAATTTAAAACGACATATGAATTTATATTTGCGAAAGTGCTATAAACAGCGGCATTGTTATTATCGACAGAAGGCTTGCCACGGCGACAACCTGTGAGGCCGCGGCACTGTCCTTGCCGTACTTTGCCGCAAACATAACGGTATTGTTTGCACTCGGTGCCGACGCGGAAATTATAAGCGCCGTCAAAAGCGTTCCCTTTACGCCCATAAGCTTTAACACCGCCAAAATCACAGCCGGCAAAGCTATGAGCTTTAAAAACGATACGAGATAAGTGTCCTTTTTTAAAAACATCGTTTTCAGATTTGTTTTTGAAAGATATGTGCCGAACATTATCATGGCAAGCGGCGTATTAAGACCGGCAACGTAATTCACGGGAACCGAAATAAGAGACGGAAGCCTGATATTAAAGAAAAACAGCGGCAGTCCCAAAAGCACCGACACTACTCCGGGATTGAGTATCAGCCATTTCGGATTGAAGCCGGTTTTTTTCGCGCTTTCGCCCGACATAAGATAGATGCCGTGCGTAAATGCGAATATATTAAACGGAATCAACACACCCGTGCAAAAGAACACGCCCTCGGCTCCGAGCTCTGCCTCGGCGAGCGGCAATGCCATATAGCCGACATTTCCGTATATCGCCGCATACTTATATATGCACGACAGATTTTTGTCGGTCCTGCGCCAAAACGGAATACAAATCGCTATTGCAACGACGTGCAAAATCGTTCCTCCCAGAAACGACATCAGCATACCGCGAACATTTTCACCGGACAATTCGACGGACGAAAATGACTGAATTATTATGGCAGGCGTAACTATATAAAAAAGCAGGTCGTTTGTGAGCCTTGCCGCTTTTTCCGTATAGATTTTAGTCCTGTCGCATATAAAGCCGAGAAGAACCAGTACATAGAGAATAAACACCTGCTTCGCGGCTGTTGCCACGTCGGAAAGAAACATAATTATTTACACCGCCGATATGTCAGTTGATTTTGTCAGCCTTGGCTGCCGTTTCGTCCTCACTCGGCGCATTGTCCTCGGACTCCGGTCTGCCGTGCTTCATCTGATGGCGTATGTATACAATCGCAAAAAACGCAAATGCCGGATCGGTTACGGAAAATCCGAGCTCGGACGGCAGGCGGTCTCTTTTTCCGCACAGCGTAATTACAAGACGGGAAACGCCTATCACCGCCGCCAGCATCGCAGCCGGCATACCGTATGAGACAAGCTTTTTAAACTCGCCCTTGTCGGCAACGTCGGAGGAAATCTTCGCAAACGACATAAAGAACAGCATCACAAGCGCAAGCTCAAGCATTTCGAGCATAAGCTCCGAAACGTTTATAAAGCTGATCTTGGTCATAAACCTTGTTATCATTTTGCACATAGCCCAGAAAAGCGGAGCCAGAGCAAGCACCTTATAAGATGTAAAATCGGCCTTGTCATTAAAATACGAAAGTGCAAAAACTATAAAATAAACACAGGCGATTATTCCGAATATGCTCTCAAAAAGCGACGCAAACATCCCGTTTGAGAAAAAATATCTCATAAACGACACGTCGAGGTTACTCGAAAAATCGCTGCAGGACGCGGAGAACGCCAGCATCGAATCCGCAGAATCATATGCCGTACCGACAGCCATAACAACGGCCGCCGCTCCGAGAAGCTTGTTTTTGCACATAGCGGGTCTTGAAGCTCTCATATCATCGGAAAGCCTCGAAAACACGATAAGCAATGCCGTAAACACAACAACTGCGACATACATAAAGTAAACGCTGAAATCAATTTTTTTGTAAAATCCCGTACTGCCCGTGTCTATTATCGCAAACAGCTGATATATACGCACCGGCAACAGCACGGCCGCTCCTGCGGCAAGCGTTATGAGAATCTGTTTAAAATTAAAGCTTTTTTCGAAGCCCGTTTTTTTCATTTATAAGAGTCCTTCCGTTTTTATCTTTCCTCGGACGGAACGTAATCCGGCACTATGTGGTCAATATTGCGTTCGGCAATCGGAACAAACGCTCTCGGAAGAGCGACGCTCTTGTATGCGGGTCGCATTATGCGGCTGCCGGAGCACAGCTCCTC